>JAABVA010000062.1_pt1 | contig 130807 bp, 110 predicted proteins | sample 5560331 | NCBI WGS metagenome assembly JAABVA01 (sample SAMN12812661, study PRJNA571458) | rock metagenome | isolation source: Antarctica rocks | place: Antarctica: Victoria Land, Mt New Zealand sud | collected 2016-01-07 | reverse complement strand
CCCCATCAACTGTAACCCCCCCTAAGATGACACCCCGGTGACGCTCCCAACCCCCCCCGGCGCCGATCGGCTTGGCACGTCACCGACCTCCGGTCCCTCGCCTGCCATCACTTTCCCCCGCCAGGATCAGTTCCTGCGCGCCTACTACCTCACATACTTTGGAAGGCATAATTGTAGCTCTGAGTCAGCTGAGTTTAATGTTTCAGAAACAATTGAAAAATATGAAGATTTGATGTAGTAAATAGGGTTGGGGATATTGATACCTCGAGGGGCCTACCGGTCCCTCATCCGCCCATATTCAGCCCTGGCAGCAGTGATCAGCCCTTAGCAGCAGTGTTCAGCCTTAGCAGCAGTGTTCTGCCCTACCGGCGGGGCGAATGGGTGGATCTTACCTGCTATCGAATTCTCCGGCCCGGCGATGCGCTGACGAGCTGACATACTTTCAGAGACATAGTAAGAGGCACTGGATAGGCCACATATGAAGCATTGGATATACTACATATGAAGCACGGGGTATACTACGGAATACATATGAAGCATTGATTCTAAAAAACGGCACAGGTTTCGCAATCGAGACTTTTTTGATGTGATCTCGCTTAATGCTCTTGACATATGCTTCGCATAGACTTCGAAGCTTTTTCAACCCGACGTCAAGTCTTGAATGTGCGGGGCATATGCAATTTTTAAAGTTCAACCCGACGCCAAGAATCTTTTCCAACCCCGGCTCAACTTTTCTAACCCCCCGACTAGCTGCACCCCCATCTTAGGGCTTTCTGGGCCCGCTGGGTCAAAGTACTTTTTCCGAACCGCTTAAGAAATCGTCGATGACGTATGTCTGTCAGCAGCAATTACATCACCGCTTCACAATGAAGTTCTGAGATGAGTTTGAGTTCGAAATCATTATATCAACTTTACTCAACAGTCACACAATCGATAAGCATAGAATTAACATCACAGGTTTTAATTGCTACATGCGTCGTTATGAATTCTTCTCGTTTAGCTCTTACTCTTTCATCGCTTCTCTAAGCCCCTCTGTATTCCCTTTCCGACGACGGCAGAACTTCATTTGTCTTCTCAAACAACATCTCAATCTCCTCAAGACTTCGTCCCTTAGTCTCAGGTATGAATATGCATAATCCCACAGCGAAGATGGTCGCAAGTCCATAAAGAAAGTAAGGACCACTGGGCGATGAGCGCAGAAACAGAGGCGCTGTAAGAGCAATGATAAAGTTGACCATCCAATTGGCGAGTTGCTCGATTGCACAAACCCTGGCACGAATTCGGGTTGGGATAATCTCGCAGGCGTATATTTTGCCGACCTGAGAGTTGTACGAATGTAGGGGTTAGGAACGACATTGAGTGGGGAAGGAAGGCAAAGTCGACTCACAACTGCCCACGACCACGAGAAATTAGCCGTGAAGAGGTAGATCAGCACAACCACAACCCATTGACCTGCGCTTGAGCGCAGCTCCACCGCGTTGTTCCTAATGACTCCGTATCTAGCGTACAAAGCCCCAACGAGGAGCAAGCAAGCGGCCATGGCTGAGCCGCCAATGATGAGCGGTTTGCGCCGGCCCCAACGATCAATCCAGATCTGGGCTGGGATTGTGCAGGCGATCATCACGAGTCCTGTGACGCCGGATGCGAGGAAGGAGGCGCGCTCGGTTGTAAAGCCAGCTTGTTGGAAAAGAATGGGAGCGTAGTAAAGAACGGCGTCGATCTATTGAGAATATGCTTTATTTCAGCAGATTTGAAAGAGAAGATGGGTTTGAGTGATTCTCACCCCAGTCATCTGTTGCAAAGACATCAAAAGAATGCCAAGCAAAGTCCGCCGCAAGTATCGTTGTATCCGAAAGTCTAGTTCAGTTTTCGGGTTTTAGCGAATTTGGCGGGGAAAACCCACAAATCAGCCTCAAATTTGGTGCAAATAGAGCAAATACCTAGATATCATTCCCACACCCCCAAAATACCCCAAAGCTTCATTTTTGAAGCTATACAAATCTCAGCCTTACACGGGGGCAATCCTAGATAGTCAGAATGCCCCCCAGGCGTATCGAACGCAAAAGAGCTCCCTTCAAGGCTCTGCTTCATCTAGATGCACTCAAGACTTCTAAGGCACGCAAAATCGTTCTCGTATCTAAGAATTCTATCGTACTTTCTTCAGAGACAGAGATCTTCTCATTCTCGACGCTTTCAGATGTAGAAGACCTTTCTTTGCTCAGACTTAATTCTCTCAAGATCTCTCAAGCTGTCAATGTAAACGCACTCATCTCAAGCGAGCTTGTGATCTTTGTCGCTAAGACTGCTGCTACTCTTGTCACTCAAAAAGCGTGTGTGTCATCATCAATGTCATCATCAGCGAAGCTTGACTGATTTGAAGATGAAAATGAGAATGAGAAGAATCTAGATGATAATCAGTCTAAGACTCAAGCAGCTTCAAAGCAATTCACGAAGCTCATTGCATTGATGAAAAGATGAGAATCAACGAAGTCAAAGTCATCGCTATCGCTAGAATCACTCAGATCATTTATGAACATGACAGTCAAGTATGAAGTCACTCTCATCATCAGTGACATCTTGCAAATTACTATAGATGATAAGAACGACGTCAATCTTCAAGATTTGCGTCAAGAGCAGATGCATAAATACTCTGAGTATGTTGATTTCATCGATCTAGAGTGTGTGCTAGTATTTATAAAAGTCATCATCATCTGATATTTAATAAAGAAGAATGAGTGAATGATTCTGACACTGCACGATTTTTGAAAGAGAGTAGCTTCTGTTAGGGGCCAGCATAGAGCGAGTCATATGGGTGTAATGTAACGAGTATATAAATGCTAAGGAAGGAAAGTATCTAGAAGGGAAGAGCCGGCTATCTATATGACTCAGGAGAACATAAGCTAACCCTGAATAGGGTTGGCCTCGGAACAACCCTATAGCCTAGCGGCGAGCGGCCGGCGATAGTCATCAACATAGCCACCAACATAGCTACCAACATAGGTGCGTAGCTAGGATCGTAACAGCTTCGAACATTCGACAGAAGTACTCAGCAGACAAAAAGAATGTAAACATTAATTTAGAATTCATCTTCGATCATGATAAGATTGATATCGCGTCTTCAGCGCTCATAGCTGAGCTTTCAGCGACGAAGATATCATTCACTCAAACAGCAAAGCTGAAGAAGAAAGTCGATGAGCATGATTGACTTCGTACAGACATTGTAGAACAGATGAAAGTTTTTCAGATGAGTTGAATTTGCAAAGAAAACTATCACAATAAGAGAAAGTACTGCTGAATCAACGAGTTAGACATTCATCTCGACTGACTGCTGATCATATAATATACTAATCAGAAACAATCAGTAGAGATGATGAGTCTGCGTCACTTACTAAATCTTCAAGAACGCTGATTGAAGTTCTGATGACAGTGAAATCTCAAGTCAAGTGTGTCAATTCTTTCTCAGCATCTTCTTCAGTTGTTACATCATCATCTACTTTTATACAATCATCGCAAATCACAAGTGAATCAATCAGCATAGCAGACGTATTGACGCTGCAAATGATACAAAGAACAACAGCTAAAGAAGAAAGAAAGATTGAAGAGTGAAGAATTAGACAAAAGAGAAAGAATCAACAAAAGCAGATGAATAGTTGCAATAAGCTGAAGATGCTCAAGAAGATTGAAACTTCTTTTATGCTCGATTGACATCAACATACATTGTCTGTTTATTCTAGCAGTTCTGTTCAAAACGATGATTTTCATGATTATATCTTCTGACATATCTTCAGAGTTAGTAACACTTGAACACGTTCTTTTTAACACGTCTTCGATGAGCTGAATGCTCAATATTACGATCTACAAACAATACAAAGCTGAAAAGAGCATGATGAAAGTCATTGAAAGAGCTTAAACATATCTGCTGACATTGACATACAGCTGACTCGTGATGTCAGCAAGTATGCTCGCTCTAGAGATTTTGATTCAGATGACAAATTGTCATTTGAATCAACGACTAAAGATACATCGACAGCACGCTCTACATCTTCTACATCAGCTCAGCAAGCTCATACTTCGACAGTGCAAACATGAAGTCATTTATATAATTCTCAAGCTCGAAGATCTGCTTTAAAGTCTCAAGTCAAAATCTCAGTCTTGCAAATATCGATCGAAGATGAAAGTTTAAAGAAGATGAAGAAGACTTTAAATGATTATTCAGAGATAGCGAAGAAGCATGATGAGCTTGACTATGATGAGTCTATCTATATCTAGATATCATCTGAATATATGAACTATGTCAGTCAGACGAAAAAGTGCTTCAGAATCATCAACTCGCTCTCTTTGTGATCTGACTGCTACTCTTAAAAATTCATCAAATTTCTCGTTAGATTCGTCATATTATTGAACAAGCTGATCATTTCTTTTAATTCAAGCTTTCAACACTGAAAATGAGCTTTCTATGAGATTATAGTTAGGCGAGTAGAATGATAATTTGACAAGATGCACTTCAAAGCTTTCACATAACTCATCGAGTTCTGCTGATTGATGAATTCTAGCATTATTCATGATCATCACTGAACGCGATTCTATCTCTTCAGAATTGCATATAGAAAGCATCTGTGATCACATGAAGTTCAGAAAGATCTTTTTTGTTATGAAGTCGTGATGCATCTTTCATGCAATGTATTCATCAATGAAAAATGCTGATAAAATGCTTCATCTCTTCGATCGTTTTAGACTTTGAATGACATGCAGAGATAAATTAATCAAGACTCAGTCATACTTTCGATCAGCTAACGAGCAAGCATTAGCATGACTAGAAAGAGTAGAGAAGAGAAGAAAGTTAAGTCTATCTGTTCGCTCACAAGCAACGCTTTCATCGAGAAAGACTAGCTGATCAGATGTTCAGCTCATAAGTCGTCGTTCTCATTCGCTGCGAAGCTTCTCATCGCGCTTAGCAGCGACTCTTTGAGCAATCTTTCTGCTGTATCTAGCTTCTTTGAGCAGTCTGCTGATCATGCTTTGACTGACGACAATGTCAAACTCGTCGTACAGAAATCAGATCATGTCATTCTGATAGACGATGAATCGTTGACTGAGAAAGTCAAGAAGCTTCTGAGCATGATACTCACTCAAAAGTCTCGATCTATCAATCGTATCAAACGCAGACGTCACATCGCTGAAATGAAGATGTTTTTTACGCATACGATTGATCTGCTGCCTGATAACATGAGTGACTTTGTGTATGAACGTTGTGCTATCGCCACGGGCTAGGTGAAACTGAATCTCGTCTCTAAGGTCCTGGGTAAGAGCTTGGGGCATGGTAGGTAGGACAGGATTGCCCCCGTGTGAGGCTGAGGTTTGTATAGCTTCAAAAATGAAGCTTTGGGGTGTTTTGGGGGTGTGGGGATGATATCTAGGTATTTGCTCTATTTGCACCAAATTTGAGGCTGATTTGTGGGTTTTCCCCGCCAAATTCGCTAAAACCCGAAAACTGAACTAGACTTTCGGATACAACGATAGCGCCTTGCAAAAACCTCTTTGAAACTGGCACTTGATTGCCGCAAGTCGAGCACCAAACTGCTTTCGATTTCACGGAGCTCAACCTCAGCCCGAATCGGTCCGCGCAGTTTCCCGAGAACCCTCTTAGCATCTTGGCTGCGACCAGCCTGAACTAGCCATCGAGGTGAGAAAGGCAAGAAGACCATGCCAATGCACAGTACGAGCGCGGCCCCCGCCTGCACAATAAATGGCAGCCGCCATGCCATGCTACCTCTCAAGCTATGTGCACCGTAGGCAATAAAATATCCCGCTGCGATGCCTATGACGATGTAGGATTGTAACAAGCATGCCGAAACCCCGCGAGATTCTAGTGGAGCTATTTCGACCAGATAGACGGTGGTCACCGCAATAGCTTGCCCTGCGCCCATGCCTGTGATGATGCGGGCGACGATCAAGGAAGCAAGATTGGGCGATGCAGCAGATATGGTGGTGCCGACCAGAGTCAAAGCTGCGCCCGTGAGAATACCGTATTTGCGCGATATTCGATCCGAGACATGTCCGCTCGCTAAGGAAGAAATGGCGGCGGAGAGTAAAATGCAGGCAACGTAAATGCCTTGCTGTGTTGGGCTTAATGTGCCTATCGAGTCGCGAAACTGAGCCATTGAGGTGATAGGGCCAATTGAGCCTAGAGAAGGGCAACAGTGTAAGTATTAGAAGCAACATTCATTCTTCCTGCGGCTTTCTCTTTGCGAACCTGTATCAAGACCATATAAGAGGCCTGCCAAGGAGACATGACATGCGATTAAGACGACTTCCTTCTGGTGGGACCTCATACTCAAGGCTTGCGCAATTCTTAGTTGAGCTTCATGTGTCTGTATTGGACGAAGAAGTCTAATTCACTCTGTTCCCACTTATTAGGTGCTGGAAGGATGAATACAATTTCTGAATCCTACTACTTCCGTACGCCTTTCCTGCCTCATGAATTACCAAGCAATCATTGTTCAACAGGCGTTGCTGCGGAAGGGAGAGCGGTAGGACTGAACAACGTGGGACAGAACAGCAAGGTAACTTGACGGCTTCGAAACGACAGTTCTTGACCGCTCCACTTGCAAGATTTAACAACCACGTCAGCACGTCGTTGCTTCGATGCATGGGTCAGGTATGACAGACCAGTAGGCTCATAGAATACTCTGTGACGCTGATGTTGGTCAACTTGGTCCATTTCGATCCGCACCAACATCGCCCTTCTCGAGCTGGTCCGTTGTGATGCAACAGCAATCCTCAGCAGTCAGTCCGTTGTAGCCGACAACAATTACCAATCAAAAACCGCTCGTCAGGCTCGTGCCGTTCCGCCGACTTCCGGGAAACTCCTTTCGGGGAGGTTGAGGCGTCTCTACCACACCAAGCAAAATATCACTAAGCTGCTTGCATGCATATTGAACCACGATCATGACTCCGAATCAACGGCCCTACTTGAGTATCATCGAATCTGGCTAGCATTCCGTGAGATATTGTAGCCCTAGTAGTATCATGATTTTATCCTGACTCTAAAGCACTGAAGGCTGACTACCACCATGAAAGCGCAAGTGACTGGTGTATCCCATGCATCTTCGTTCGACTAAGGCAACTAATATCTATATTCATCTCACACCGTTACCAACAACCTCGCTTCGCTGAGCCTGCAACCAGACTCGAAATTAGCTGCTCGTACCCCTCGTAATAGTGTTGGCATTGATAAGAATAGAGCAGATGAGAGGCATGGATACTGGGTTAGCATGTTCGGAAATGCAGGCTACGGCTTTACCACTCTCGTAGCACCTTGGTGGAGCCTCAAGTCCTGTTACCAAAGCGCAGTGGTATGAAACAGATGACGCCCTCTACTGGGTTTAGACCATTTCACGCTCGGGCATGGACTGTGTGCTGACTTCGCTGGTATCACAATACTCTACCAACCGCTATCAACCAACAGCAGTACCTGTGGATGTCGGTCAGTTGTTTTTAATTTCGTTGACTCCTTTCATTGTCGTCTCAGAATGGCAAGGAGCCCTGGTAGTCATGACTGAGCTTTCCGTGTCTGTATGCTGCCCGATCTTCCGCGAAATTACTTGCTGCCTGGATTGGAGACGGTCTGAAGCTACCTCATAGATCTATAAAGGTGACCCTGCCAAACATAATGTCTCTTGAGAGAAACCTTTCTCAGTAACGATTTTTCTTGAAAACTTGAGGGAGGACCCAGCTCAGTCATGAACGCCAAAGACTGTAAGAATGTTCATTATGGTGCGTTCTTCCACAGTAGGAACTCGAGTAGTGTTATTAAAGACTGATGTCCTGCTAGCCCCTCAGTTCCATCACATCAAGGATGTTGACTCCATTCGTGAGACATATGCTGAACAAGGCGCCGTCTTCATCCATGGATGTGACGAGCAAAGCCTGATCATACTAGCCGAGCAACTGGGCCGAGTTGCAAAACCTCGAAATGAGGTCGGTACCGGGACAGGCGTGAGTAATATTCGATGCGCTCCGGGACTGAAGGGAAAAGGATACAGTTCAGAAGGTTAGTGCTTGCTGGTCAAGTAGATGAGAGAATCGAAGGAGAGTGGATCAGCTTACCAAGACTTCAGAGCTTTTCTTCCATACCGACCGCAGTGGCTGGGAGTCGCCCCCAGACCTGCTCATTACTATGCTCAAAATCAAGTCAGAGACTGGCGGAGAAACAATACTGGTGGATGGTCAGCAAGTCATCGAATTCATCAAGACCCACCACGCAGACATGTAAGACCTCGTTACCCATCCAAAATACTCCAGCTTCCGTGCCGATGACGGGTCATTTCATCCACGCCCGCTGTACAGCGAATGTTCCGACCTTCTACGCTTTCGCTTTGACGACGGCATCCAGCTCTCGGCCTCGCTCATCGACCGGTTTACTGAGCTACGATCGATCCTCTTCGAACATGCTTACGCCATCTCGCTCGAGCCAGGCCAGTCTTACGTCGTCAATAACCATCGTTTCTTACATGGGCGTACCTCCTTTACAGGATCTCGGGAATTGCTCCGCGTCCTCGCCTACTCTCATACGTCTAATGAAATCAAGCCCATTCTCTTTGATGTAGATGGAACGTTGTGTCGATCAGAAGCGCTCAGCATCGATGCTTACTATCGCTGTGTCAGTGATGTCGTCGGCCATCAGATTACATGTGACAATACCAAAGTCAATTTACACGGCCAGACGGATTTATCTCTACTTCAGGATATTCTGCGATACCACGACCTTGATGAATCGAAGATCTCCTCGGCAGTCCAGGGATTTTTCAAACTGCATCCACGCTATCTCGAGACCTCTTTAGCCAGGGGCTTTCGTTCTGAACCCTGCCCGGAGGTAAATGAGATACTAGACTGGCTTGCCGCGCAGCAGCGAGAACATGCTCATTCCCATTCAGTTGTGCCCCTTGGACTCTTAACGGGCAATTCACAAGCCAATGCGCTGCTTAAAATTCGCGCCGCCGGCATCAATCCCAACCTCTTTGACCTAAGCATCTCGTCTTTTGGCGACAAGCATTCGTCTCGGCTGAGTCTTGTGCAGAGTTCAATCAGCAAGCTCGAGACACACTATGGGACCCCTGTGCCCGTGGCGAACGTCACTCTTATCGGAGACACGCCGCTGGACATCGAGTGTGCCAAAAAGGCCGGTTGCGCCATTGTCGCCGTTACGACTGGAAACTATACGCGGGAGCAGCTTGCGCCACTGCAGCCTGATGTTGTGTGTGAGCGTTTGACAGAGGCCAAAGGGTTTTTCTCCACGATCATGTGTTGTGCATAAATTATTGTAGTGCCCCCTTTTCAACCCAACTAAGGGCTACACTAAAACCAATCCAATATAAAAGTGACAAAGCTTCAATGATGTCACGGAAGAAGAACATGATGTGGAATGCTATGCGTTTCCGTGTCGCCACTGTTTGATCATTATGTTAGCTGTAATGCATCACTGCAGGGGTGAAATCTTCAAAGCTGTGCCCAACTAAGCATGCTGTTGCTAGTAATCGGATAGCGAGGGGACCAACATTGCCGATATCTATCCTAGCATTCATTCTCCCTACTTGAGCCTTGCACGGAGAAACCTGGTGCTATGAGCGGTATTTGATACCGCCGGATGACGTAATTTATAAGAACGTCTACTTCAAAGCTGTTGATGACTTTTTCCTTGCCCAGGTTTGTAAGTATGATGTATCGAAACAGGTCTAGCTGTGAGATATAGTCTTGTAAGACCACATGCAAGAGCTGTTTTGACTGGCTTCTGTTGAATGTCGCACTTTATACTGGCGTTGACGAAACACAAACATTGAGTAGCCAAGGCTTTGAAAGTTAATCTCAAACCATCTGCGTTATCCGTTTTATTGTAGTACTCGGCGACGTTTGGCTAAGAATTCCTTGCATTTCCATGCTGGCTTTACTCCCATGACAAAAAATTCAGAGTACATCGAGCTAAGAAAACCTCTCATCTCTGTTTGACGAAAGTATGACTTATCTTAACATAATTTAAATCGCACCAGAAACAGCAACTGCGTCGCTCGACGCATTTTCGCAATGATAGATGTCGATCCTACTAAAGGCCTCATGATAAAGGTCATCGCCGACAGGCAACGGCCATGAAGCCACACTGTCTTCAAGCCAACCATGTAGGATTCAAGATTCTGAGCAGTCGAGATGCACGACAGACGTTACGAAGCCTGGTAATACCAAGCGCCAGCATTTCTGCGATATTCACGCCAGAGACGTAGGTAGAAGGACTCTGGGTTCTAGGCGATAGCATTTATCGATAGCGTCGCTGACAAGCTGGAAATTTTAATATACACCAGCTATACTCGATGGTAAAATTGAGCGAAGAGTACTTACACTCAACTGTGGTAACAGCACACCAAATGTCCTTCTTTGCATTTATGGCTTGAGCTACGATGACGGGGGCTTGCATCGCCATTCCAATGCCTATTCCAGCTATCTCTGAAGTCAATCTGGCATATCAAAGTGAGCTGAAAAATTTGAAGGTTGGACAGCTGCACCTTGCTGATAAATCCCATGTTTCTCGCTAATACCTGCTCGGAAAGGATTGGATGGGGCTGCATCGTGTACTTCATGCCCTACTCGGGTCCCGACCCGTGCCATTCTAACCGAAGGCTGTAGCGCATTCTTTCCACCTTAATCCCACTACAGTGTCTCCTGGCTACCTGTCCATGGCAAGCCACTCCCGGTGGATCTCGTTATTTCAATTATGGCCTCAGCCTTGAGCATGGAAATGGCTTAGCCGCCACGACTGGGGAGGCTTGGTTTTATCGGCTCAAATTACTCGGTGCCGATACTTCACTGCATCACTCCTCTTCTCTAGCTCGGCTAATCGACCTTGTGGCTGGCCAAAAGATTGGTATCAAGTATAGGTAATCCTAGGAATCGAAGATGCATGCAAGCTGTCGGGTTAGCAACTACCGTGGCGGTTAGGGGGGAGTAGTAGTCACTGGGCTAAAGCGACATGTCCTAGGCGAGATAATCAGCTGTCTTTCTATTTCTACTAAGACTAATCCTTGACGTAGGTAAAGAAGGTAGACTAGAAACACCCGCAACGTCGAATTACAACCCGTGGCTCAACTAACAACAATCCCTCCAATTCTCCCAACCTGTTGTTGCTGTGTATCTCAGGATCTTCCCGGCCAAGACTGAGATCGGTTAGCTCTGAATGGAGTAGGGGCCAATTTCGATCTCATGCAATTTATTCTCCCCTTGCAGCGTTGACGTGACATTTCTGATGATGTTCTCATGAAACGTAGTAAATGCTTCACCAAAAGGATTTCCAGTGATGCAATAATACACATTCCAGACGATCAGTGATTCATACTCGAAGACGGTTTGTGAGACATCGAGGGTCACCCAGTAACCGTAAAAGCCCCCGCCACCTTGAGTTTCGGGGACCAGGACTGGCACTATTGATATTGTGTTAGCTATTATTCATCGTTCGCCAGGAGAGCCTTCGAAACCCACCATGGGTTTGTTCAAACTGCTGCTTGAACGATCCACCATAGCCACGTGTCGCAGACGTCAACTATTAGCGTTCTGCATCAGTGCCAAGTCCATAGGCGAAAAGGATAAGCGCTTACTGTCTCTACCAACTGATAGGTGCTACCATTTGAGGTTATGTTGAGCGTTCGCTTGGATCCAACGGTGTTGTCTGGTCCATCACCCGCAACAGTGGGAAGTCCAAGAAAGTCAGTTTTATAGACTTGCAACGACGATCAGCCTTCGAACCAATGCAAACGACAAAAAAACGTTGCGCCACTTACAGTCTCCCATGATGGAGTAGGCATCATCTGCAAGTGCGCCGATAAGTGCATATGTGGTAGCGTTGCCAAATGTCGATCCCGTGGGGCAGACGCATGGCACTGGATTTGTACTGCAGGGAGGTAGAGGTTTCGAAAGTGGACTTCCAACAACGATCACAGGCAGTAGGACCGCTACAGCAGAGATGGCTTGGCTTAACATTGTGCTAAATGTGAAGTGGAAGGAAGCGCTGGCGTTGCTGATGGTAGTGGAGGTGGAGTACGGAAGGAATGTGTGGGCATATACCTGGACGAGAGGCCTCTTATATACGCCTTTGAGCTTTGGCTTTGTCACTAAAAAGCGAACCTTTGCGATGTGGCAGACTGACGAGCACCACATCCCACGTCCTCAGCAGTCTACACCGCAGTCGGGAGTTCTGGCTGAACCGAGCGGAACCTTTCTCAGCCGTCGGTGGCAGCTCGACAGGGTTTGAGGAACTTGTCACATTTGCCATCGAGTCGTCAGGCGATTGTCGATGGATGTAGGGTTACGTTGTCGCTGGCTTGGCAATCGAGTTGAGGAAGGATGGCAACATCAGACGGCAGACTGCAGCCTTTTGACAACTTCTGAATTTTGGGGGCGCAATTGGGGACCGCATCGCTGATATTAACCGATTTACGAAGCTGACCCGAAACGCTCTGACGAGCCAAGTTGACACAGGCTGGTTGGTGGCGTGATTGACGTTGATTAAGAAATTTGAATGAATACTATGATTTGACCTGTCCTGCAAGATTAGCGAAACAAGTCTGATAGCGGAAACCCTACGAAAGAGCTATATACCTCACAAGTCCCTGTGCCAGGTTCTTGGAGACTCTTGTTGGGATCAGTTGAGAGGATACGAGACAATTATGCGCATACGCAGGTACAGTTCTAGATCCAGACCAGGAAGCTACTCGCTCGGAGCGTCGACGCAGGCTCAGCTGCTAGCTAGGACTACGCTGTCCGCTCACGACCGGTCCATTCTGTGCGTATGCAGCAAAGCGAGGATTGCTGAATATCAGTCATCAATTGACAGGGAGTAAAGATGTTCAGAAACGTGTAATGAAAAGAAAGTATAGATCTTCAACTAAAGAAGAAGGCTTGTGTTCATAGTTTGATGTTATCTTTATTGGTACCAATCACAACGTAACTGAGGAGTAGGGCTGTGCTTCTTACCACTCGACCAGACCAGCTGCTGGCAAAAGGCCAACCCTGCGAGTTCTGCCCTACAACAATACCCCTATCTTCCCACATTTGACATCGCAGCGGTATCAAAAACACAAGGATCAATATCTGTGGTTGGGTTCGAACTCGGGACAAGGAAGGTGTAGACTGCCTGGTTAAGCCCCCAAATGTAACCCAAGACTAGGGTGGTGCTTCTGGTCGCTCGACCACACGAGCCACTGGCGAAAACTCATCCCGAGGAACACTACGAGTTCTGGCCTATAACGAAAGCTTTAGCGAAGAAATGCAAAGTATTTGTATTCCTTCCGAGGTAGTCGCACACCAAGTGGTTGCCTTCCCAGAGAATATAGAACACGCCTTGGCTCTGCTCACCAAGGCCAGAGGGGGCATCCAATTAGACTTCGAACACCCACCGACCCGAAATCAGGGACCTTCCGGCCATGTAGAAGTGGTGTCAATGGCTTTCCAAAATGGGATAATCTGTATTGCATTCCGATGATGACTGCATAGCCCTCGACTTTCGGTTCGCCGTTGACTCGCAGCCTTGAATACTAGCCGCTGATTGATGGGTTATCACCTCCAGCTATAGAATAGCTAGGAAACTAAAGTCGGTAAGATCGGCTCAGCCAGCCATGAATGTCTGGTGATACTCTGTAGATAACAAGGTAACCGAACTGTGCGCAGCTATCCTCGTAAATGGCCTCGCAAGTTGCTGTATGAAGCTACTGCATAGACGCTTGCTCGCAGTTGAGTAAGACAGAAGTAAGAAGGTTCATTTGAACGAGAAGGCCCCTGTGATTGCCAGAAATATGCTCCATAAAACAACTGACGACGAAACAGCTAAACTGGATTCACGATTCATCGTCACTGAAACTCACTAGAATACGGTTCTAAGACATCATCTGCACAAAAACCTTGAAGTCCTTCTACAGACAGAACTAGGGTTCAGGATCGATCATTAGGTTACCTTCAATTCCCTTGGGAAGGGAGTCGTACCAGTCAATGCGCGATCGGGAATGACACAAGATCCCCTCCTCTTCTTCGAGCATCTCGAGGGTGAATGTATGCTTTATTCTAACGCACTATTGTTGCATGTACCCCGCAAAGTCAAAGCACGGTATTCCGCGGTCATGTTCGGCCAAGGGATTTAAAGCTGCAGAACCTTATATGACCAAAGTGATTTCTGCGTATCGGAAGACAAGGTGCTTTTCGTTTCGCTCCAAGCCTACGTAGGTGTTCTCTAGCAGTTACAGAAAACTCATGCAGCAGATACACCAACGCTGAGGAAGGACGGAAGAACTTGCGTTATCGGCGGATTGTCGAAGCTATCGGAGTCAAATACAGAAGCCGTACCTCTTCGAAAGGGTCATTTCGACAGGGCCATCACCCCACTAGTGGCGGACTCGATCTTTGCTCCACTGGTATAGTCCCTCCTCAGGTGGCCTGGCCAATTCGCCAGCGTCTGGACCTCTTGAATTAAAACGTTCCTTTAAGTCCATCTCTCAACATGTTTTACCTCCTACTGATCGGCACCCTTCCTTGGTCGTTTTCAATTGATTATACAAACCTTCCAGATTCCAGCCGGATGCTTTCAAAAATGCTTGAAACAAGGACTAATGGTCTTTAGCGGAGGATCTATTCAGAAATGCTTACGACCAAGACTGACTCTGACTTGGGTGGAGAATAGGTCCTGGCCATCCTTGTCGATTCCCCAAGGTCTCTTTGAGAGACTCTTCTTCGCGTTCGCCGTTCACACTTTAAAGAACGATGAGCCATTCTGGGGCAGGACTTTCGGTTTAGTAACGGAGATGTGGAGGTAGGGTAGATACAGGTGCCGATTAGTGTGTTCATTGGCCAAATCCTCGGTGGTCAGGCTTAGCAAGGCTTTCTGTGGAATGTACTTCAAGATCTGCATGCCCTAAGAAGGGTTGCGAGGAGCCACGCTTGAGATGTCAATATGCAAGCGGCCTGCCAATCCCAGTCATTGATAATTGTTACTAGATGCGTGAGTCAGTTGCGCCAACCGCTCTCCAGCACATATTCAACATGCTGTAGCATGAGCCTTTTAGGAGTCTTCATCTGAGGAAATATCGACAGTCTCGTTCTGGAGCATGATACGTATAAAACATGCAGTGAAGCTCTCCACATCACGTACTGTTGTTTTAGCGGACGGCGTTGGCTCTGCTCTATTAGCGGCAGAATTCTTGTTGGATCAGCATTGGCCATATACATTGCAGTAGCAAGTCTTTTCATCTGGGCAACTTCACAAATGTCAGTAAGCCCACTCTGCCCATATTACAAGACATCCTCACTATACGGCATCTTTGCCAAAGATGACCTGCCACGTATATTCAAAGACCCTACCGCTCTTTCTGTCGGTCATCTCGGTATCGAGTAGCCATTGCCTGTATTTTTCATATTCCTGTTGCGGTCTCCGCAAAACCTGTGCTTTCGATACTGCGAATTGCGCGCAGCAACCTGCTCCCACTTCACCGGGAAAAGGAGTACCCTCGAAGAGCTGCTCCCAGATTTCGGGTGTAACGTGGGTATTTTGTCTATCCTTGAAGTCACAGCCGGGACTCCAGTTGCACCGCAAATTGACATAACCATTTTGGCGTACGTAGTCGAGTTGAAGCTTGCGCATAGAGTCAACGTTGTCGTGTAGGCGACTGTCAGTATGCCAGGCGCCCCAGAAACCCTTGCGGTGAGAATGCAAGAAAGCAATAACTGCTGGAAGGGAGTCGTAGTGGTCTATGGCATAGGTGAGGTAGGCCATTGCTTCGTGACCTTTGTTTGCAGAGGTGTGCAGCGAGGCATTGGCGTTGTCAACTGAATATATAGCATTCTGCCAACTAAGGTCTGTCAGAAACTTCGCGCACGAGAAGTCGAACTAGAGGTTCTACTCGGGAAGATGCTGGCCAACCCAATTGGTATCCTCCTTCTCCATCTTAGCCATCACGATGACCTTATCGCCTGCTTCGCCTACAAGAGGGACGGCCTCATAGGCTTCATTTCCAACGCCCAAAGAGCCGGCAACGTAGGCTGGTACATCGTACTGGTCCCAGATCTCATAGAGGCGTACCTTGACCGCGATTAAGAACGCGACGATCAGAGTGGCAGCAATGAGCAGTCGGTAACCCAGCCTCATAATTGCGGTCTGGCCACAAGCGATTCTTGCTCTCCCCTTCGCCGGTGTATTATCGGCCGGTCCAGCGTTGGTCTCGATGAAGAGCAAACCCTATCGCCTCATGATATTAGATAGATTTACAATCTCTGGGTTTCTGGTGAGCAACCGTGGCAGATTGAACGGCTCGGCCTAACCACCTGTAAGGCTAGCCCTACGTACCCAGGCGCTTGGAGTTAGCGCTAGCAAAACTTTTGATCCACAGTCGTCCAGGCATCGTATACATACAGTACCTTCGGTAGTCCTCAGTCGTGATGATATGTTTCTATATCGGTCTTAAGCCAGACCAAGTATAGTGGTATCTTGTCTTATCGACTCTATTGCTAGATGCCTCAATCTCAAGACGAATCAAGTCTCAACAATCTTCTCACGGTCGCTTCAAGTTGTCAACTCTGTCACTGAATACTTCATTCTAAGAGTGGGGAAAATTCAAGATTATCGCCTTCGTGCCAGTTTGAATGAGCTACAATCGACTTTGCGATTTTGCTGGAAGCGCTGCCAGATCACAGAGTGTTCGATGAGCCTCTGTTCCTCATGTAAGCGCTGCATTATGTCCTGTGAGACGCAGTCACTTGAGTAAGTGGCTTGATTCGTCCAAGGGATCTTGTTACTTGAGCTTACAGCCTGAACTATTGTTGAAGCAAATCTGACATCGGCATGTTTTGCAGACTGACTAATTTGGCATTTCTCCAGCTTGTTGCCTCAGTTCACAGTCTCTTTGACCATTCCTATGGTTGCTGTATAATATTTTGTTGTCTTCTCTGCCAACGTCTTCGTTCTTGCGCAGGTCACTTGTAGTGCTACCCTTCGTCCATTCTTTTGTTCGATGGTTCATGTTGACTGCAGCATAAGCAGCACCGATCAATTGTTTACCGAAGACTGAGGTAAAAAATAGTTTTACATGATATCTAAGGCTTTAGGCTTTCAACTCTCACACCAAAGCCCGATATTTACATCTACCCGCCTTATCGGCACTAACTTGATTTTCAATTTATTTATTTTTAATTTATTTCTTCATTTTAACGTGCTTATGCAGCCAAAGACTATGAAGCACAGCATACTATCTATGTAGATAGACATACATAGAGTCGTTCTGACGATGTGTAGTATGAAAAAGCTCTCTGCGTGAAATAGGCTCGTAGAGCTAAAAAACCACACTGTTGTTTATTCTAGTAGTCGCCGTAACCTGAATCCACTTTCCATACCCAGTCAGATGAGCTCATGGAAATCCTGCTGCAAGCAGCCGACTCAAAATCCTAGACAGTATATTCCGTAGACCAGTAGTACATTGTGCAATCACATCGATAAAATGGGCGACGAAGAGCTATGCCCGAGGTTGCGAGCTGGCCGTGCGAGTAACAGATCACGAGCTTCGCGTTATTGTGAACTGTCTATATGACCAAGTGGTCACATAGACAACTCGAAATTGTGAAAGCTGATCACTTCGACGTGAGCTTTTGAATTGACCGTATGACCATCAAGCTGAGCGAGCTAGGTGAACTTCGATCTATGTATGTGAAAGCTGATCACTTCGACGTGAGCTTTCAACTTCGCTGCATGATCATCTAGCTGAACGAGCTAGATGAGCTTTGATCTATGTATGTGAAAGCTGACTACTTCGACATGAGCTTTCGTTCGCTGTTTGGCCACATGGTCATCCAGCCACGTGGACTTTTCGACTGGGTATGAGCTCAACGCGTGGGTAAAGCGCTGTTACTGCTCTGTCGATAAGATTGTTCAGCTCTTCTGACAAGCATAGATTTCGTAGCCAGCACCTGGTACAGGTAAATCTCGTTGCCGGTCGCACTAACTTGATGTATCGTTGATTGCGAAACCTGTGCCGTTTAATTTTAGAAAACGGCACAGGTTTCGGGGCACAATTAACAAAAGCCGAAATCTATTTAACCTGAATGCTTCAGCTGCCATAATCTTTCAGCAAACCTCTTCTACTACTCGTACCATGGCCGCTACTTCTACAGCGGCAATAGAGAGAAGCAAGCTCTTTGATGTTATAACAGCCTCCTACAAAGCCATCGACAATCAACCCATTAGCGTTGATGTGCAGATACCGAAGATTGTCAAACCTGGGAAACACCCGCTACTGGTTAGATTCCATGGCGGAGGTTTGGTTCGTCACCTTCCGCCTCTCTCCGACTCCAGACGCACAATATTGACGGTGCGAAGATTACAGGGGCAAGCATGTATATGGGATTCTATGCTCCCTGGATAATGGACTATGCCATTGCACATGAAGCTATCGTTGTCTCGCCAAATTACCGCCTTCTTCCAGAATCAACAGGCCTGGAAATCATGGACGACCTCTCAGACTTTTGGAAGTGGACCAAAGGCGGCCTTCAACCTTTAGTGTCAAGCAACACGGAAGGACAGGTCGAAGTAGATCTTTCGAAGATCCTCGTACAAGGGGAGAGTGCAGGTTAGTCACTTCCGCACAAGCAAATCCCAAATATTAAGATGTGAATGTGTTAGGGGGCTATCTTGCTCTTCAAACAGGTCTAATGTATTCGTCTCCGAGAATCAAAGCCGTGGTTGCTTCATATCCAATGATTGACATGAAATCACCCTGGTTCAACCAATTTAAGGAGAAGCTGATGTTCAATATACCCAAGCTTCCTGAAGCCTTTCTCAATGATCACCTCGCCACGATCCATGCTGGCGGGATCGTCACTTCTGCCGACCCCCCAGACCGCCTAAATCTGATGTTTGCAATAATTCAGCAAGGGCGAATCCTAGAATTTTTAGGCAAAGATCCATCTTTATTCCCATTAGAAACCATCGAGTCAGTAAAGATGTTTCCTCCACTTTTCATTTACCACGGCCGCGACGACTCAGTTGTTCCAGCAGAAGGGACGGAAAAGTTTGTGGAAAAATTTACACAAAACTTGCCAGAGGCAAAATTGGTTTTTAAGCTCGAGCCTGGGGAACATGGTATGGACCACGAGACCGATATCAAGGAGCCGTGGTTACAGCAAGGTCTAGAGCTCGTCACCGTTGAGTGGCTTTTATGAGCTATAGCTACAAGGCAACTTGACATAAGAATAGAGATTCAATCACGGTAGTGGCATTGATTTCTGTGAATGACATTGGTGAAAGTATCGCCCTACCATTTAGCTGATAGCTGGCTGTTTTCCCCGGCACCCATCAGCACCTATCACCGTACTCAAAGCTCATCGCCCTGCGCCATTAGGCAATCTCAGCGGGCCGTCAATCATCTCGACTACTGTACGCACAAGAGATCAGAGCAGTCCTTACATTAAAAAACCAAATGTCTGTTTCACATCGCACACCAGCCCACTTCCTGCGGAGACAGACAGGTAAAATTGACAATTCAATGATTACTCCGATTTCTACCAGTGCATCGCCGGAGTTCGCAGAACCTAACCCTATCGACTCTGTAAGCTCTTCGCTCATTTCACACCATTCCATGTCCCACAACATTCTCGAACTTACCATAGTAGACCCGGATCTCGCTGTTAATAATCAACAGTACGCGCTACTTAAGCTTAGTACCTGTAAACTGCTACGGGGTGTCCCAGAAACTGCTTATTTCATAGAAACGATGCAGAAGACCCGAACGGTATGATTCCTTACGCAAAGAACACCCGGCTTTTATAACGTTTCATACTGTTCGAGGACATGACATAGTCTAAGGACATTGCAAGGATGGCTATTGAACAGCTCCGCAGTCCTTTCTCTCGTTCACTGATAATTATCAACCAACTATGGCTGCACGAATTCAATCTACGACATGGAAGGTAAAGGAGGCGTTGGTCCCTCGATTTTTTCCATCGTTGGCGACGCCCGTCCTGCTACACCATTGGCTGAACGTGGCAAACGGTTTAAAAAGAAGACGGGAGGTATAACACGTGAGTCATATTTTTCAGATGGCAAGCTGAAAACATTTCAATTGTCGCCAGCCCGGAGATAAATTCACCAAGATGATACATGATGGATGATAGGATTATTTAACTCTCTTTCGTTCAACAACGAGCAGTTCATACTAAGTGCTCTCAGAACTGCCTGCTAATAGAATGCTACGACATTAACATTCCTCTTAAGCTCCAAGGAAAGCTTTCGAAGGCCCAGCTAACTATACGGCAATGTCCAACTTTTTATTTGAAAGGCATCACCAACAAGACCGACGTTATTGAGCAGTTGATCATAAGCTCAGCAAACGTCACAGCTCCTTTTACTTCTTCACATTTCTGGTTCTTGGAGTTTTTCTCTTACCAGGTGCTTCGAATTCTCTTTGACGAGGCTCAACTTGAGGTAGTCACAAGATAAGAAACTCGGTTATACGGATGGGAGTTCTATCATGTCTGCACGCTGCTCCTTGCCTAACCATGGCCCACCTTCAAACAACGGGGACTAGAATGCACGTTTAAGTCAAGCCGTCCACCCCTTAGCGTTAGCTTCAGGGTATTTTGGGTACTTTAGAATACTTTATGGGGCTCTCATCGAGGAACCTTCAAGCCGTTGGCTGGTAACCTCCTTCCTAAAGTACACAAGCTCTATCAAATGCACGACACAAGCCTGGTTGCTGGGTTTCTATGACCATTTCTTCGGGCTGGACCTGCAACGCGATAAGATAAGCCACGCAACTAGAGGTATTCTAGCGATAAGGGCTCAGATAAGCGACCAACGTCACCTCATATTCGATCGACTAAAGTATGTAAAACAGCGAGTACTTGCCTTTCGATCTCTCGTCAGTACAAACATGACCAGCAGATTCCATGTTCTCCGTCCGAAACGTCCCCATCTCCGCGTGGAGCAAGAAGAGTCTGCCTTCTCTGGCCCCACAGGAACGTCTCGATGGAGCAATAAAGGTTCGAGCTGATCAATCTTGATGCCAAAACCCCGCTGAATTATCCCCATTACCCAGATCTCGACCCCATAAGGAGGGAGAACCGCAAATGGACAATATTCAGTCTTATCGCTTACTGGCTGAGCGATGCCTTCAACGCAGGGAATTTGCGTCCTCAATGCTTGCCATCGGGCTCAGCTATAAAGATGCCATTGCCATTGTCGCAGTGGCCTTCTTCACCGTCAGCATCGTCATCTCTCTGAATGGTGCAATCGGGGTACTATACCATGCTCCGTTCCCGGTCCTAGCACGAGCAAGCTGGGGCTTCTGGGGTTCTTACGGTACGGCCTCCCAGTCTGATGCCAGGAACTAGGTCTAATTATTCAGTGGCCATAATATCCAGAGTCATTCTCGCAATGTTCTGGTTTGCGATCCAGACAGCAAACGGGGGTGATGTGGTCCAAGTCATGATAACCGCAATATGGCCCAGCTTTGCAAATATGCCAAATCACATCCCAGAGTCCCAAGGGATCACAACCGCGCAAATGGTTTCTTTCTTTCTTTGTAAGCCTCCTTTCGTCGCAACTTTTCAATGTGGCTGACAAGGTGATTGTCCTCAGTCTGGTTGATGCAAGTCCCGTTCCTCTACATGCACCCCAACAATCTTCGCTACCTCTTCATCACCAAATCAATCATCGTCCCTATATGCTTTATCGCCATCCTTATCTGGTCTTTCCGCTCCACTCATGGCACCGGCGGAGCGCTCCTCGCTTCCACCGCCAAAAGCTCAATTGGGGGCTCCGCATATTCTTATGCTTGGCTGTCCTCGCTCACCTCTGTCATTGGGAATTATGCGACATTGTCTGTAAATATGCCCGATTTTTCGCGTTACAGCCGCGCTAGTGTGAAGTGGCAATGGCTTTACGTGCCGATGCTGCCTATTGTGTTCACTTTCATCGCATTCTGTGGGATTGCGGCTACCTCCGCTGGATTGAGCCTTTACGGCACTCTCGAGTGGAATCCTGCCGCCCTTATTCAGTTGTGGCCAAATCGCGCATGCCGCTTCTTTGCGGGTGCGGCATTCGCTCTCGCGGCGCTTGGTGTCAATATTTCAGCCAACAGTCTGTCGGCAGCTAACGATCTGGCTGCCTTATTTCCCTCTTACATCAACATCCGCCGCGGTCAGCTTCTCTGTGCAGTCATAGCTTGGGTAATGGTGCCCTGGAAAATTCTAGCGAGCGCAGGTAGTTTTCTTAATTTCATGTCCGCGTATAGTGTGTTCCTGGGCCCCATAGCTGCAATCCTTGTTTGGGATTTTTGGTGGATCCACGGGGCAAAGTACGACGTTGTGGCTTTGTATCATCCTGACAGGTAAGAAATCGCTTGAGTATCCCAAGGTTTTGCGGCTGATTCGAGAAGCATCTACCGCTACACTTACGGCTGCAACTGGCGCGCCATCACCGCCTTTATCATCGGCGTTGCTCCTAACATGCCCGGATTTATCCACAGCGTTAACCCCAAGATCAATGCGGGCGTCGGCGTGAGGCCGTATACCTTTGCATGGCTTTTAGGCTTCGCAATCACATCCTTGATATACGTTGTTCTGTCGATGGTGTTCTCGCCAAAGGAGACGATGATTGAGAGGGCGATTTTGCCGGATGAGGTGTATGAGGGTATCGGCCATGGCAGGGTCACGATTGAGGGCAAGGCGTTTGGAGATGATGTGGAGAAGTCGAGTGGTCAGGCTTCCTGGAAGAAAGAGGAGGATGAGCTGAGGGTTGTGTAAGGTGATGATTAGTTTTTCTAAAAATTTATATGTCCTCTCTGGTAGTGTAATAGTTGAAGTCTATAACAAGAAACTCGTCAACACCACCAGTAATGCTCGACATTCTTAAACTTCGTGCTTCTGGGTGACGCTGGCTATTCGTTGAAGCATCGTCTACTGGTAGTTAACAGGCTATTAAATATACAGAGAACTAAGGATCAGGTTTGCGAAGACCAGAGTACCACGAGTCCTATCCCTGCACCTCGTTGGTATTGGTCATTGGTCCGAAAAGCTTAGCCCCTAGTCGATGGATTAATTTTCTCTAGCAAGCTAGTTTAAGGATCGGTAGGTGCAACGTCAGTCTATGAAAATCGCGGTAGGATCGAGATAGAAACTTTTGTCGGCGTCGTTGTGGAAGACGAAGTATGTGAGGTCTAGGAAGGAGGACGGGCCGAAAGAGAGATGGTAAGGGAAACTTGAGGCATTGAAGAAGCTGTGACCGTCATGTCATTGTCCCGGGAAGAGGGTTTATCTACAATATAAGACACTAATTCGAGCTGAAGCCGTGATTCGTTAGTCTCTATTGTACCAGATCTGGTACGTAGGTGGATATCAGTGTTTATACTAACCCATCGAGCGATATGAAGTGTTCATCGCCGCCAGAATATGTAGTAACGCGTTCCACATCAAGCAGTAGCCGTTTCCCCAGAAAGCGTATGGTTGGCCGCTGCAACACTTGGCACCAGATACCCAAGCGCCATATCGACAGCACTATCCGTCCCAAATACAAACAGCCCAAGATCTCCATAGTTTCCAGCCCTCACCCATCCCGCCGGCAAAGCAGTCTCGTCACAGAACGTAATCACCCGCTCCAAGTCCGAAGAAAAGCTGCGATAATCGCCTGGAACGTTTTTCGGCCACGAACCCCCTGGTGTCCATGGTATGGGTGTGGGTAGATATGAACGCGGGAAGCTCTTGATGAGGGCGATTGCAATGGTACAATCCCCAAATGTATAGCGGCGGGGAGTTCGACGTCGACGATATCGTCCAGTGCCGGGGGTTCCGTAGTCACCGAATTCAAAGGTTATGGTGCGGTAGCGGTCCACGTCCACAAGAAACTTGGAGTAAGCTTCCCCACAGTCATTGGCTGAAACAGGGACGAACCAAGCCATGGAGGTGGTGCATTGGATCTGAAAGGGTTCAATTGCGGTTTCGCGCGATGTGTTCGGCGACGATAGAGATGAAAGGCCTTGGGGCTGGGGAGAGGTAGCGCCATGCGCGAGAGGAGAAACGAGGGACATGATAACGAAGATTGTAGTGAGTGGAATCAGCAAGAGCGACAGATGAGACGACGCCATTTTCGTGAGACCAATGGTTCAACTAGAATTACACAAATAGGTAGGTAGCACTGCGAAGTCAAACATATAATGGGAATAACCCTTCGCGTACCTACCTTACCGGGAAATTGAGGACGGCTATATTGGCGCTAGAATCTCCTTTGATCGACTGCTGTATTTGGCGCCTTGCGACAGCACCAGGAGCAAAGTAGAGCCGCACAGATTGGTGAATTATAACCCGTCTACTCACGAAACTTCCTGCTTTCGGATTAGGGTAGGACTGTTGATGCAAAGAGAGCAGAAAGTATAAATCATGAACATGAGAGTGAAACAAAACAAGGCTTGCGGCTTCGTGGTGAACGATGATTTCATGTGGGAGAGAGAACATGCTGAAGACCGCTCATACGAGTAGTACATTGCGTCAAGGGTTCAGCAGAAATAGTCTCGTAGGTGCTCAAGACATAACAACAGGGCCAAAATATTCATTTAAACATTGTTGCTTTCGACCTTGATGAGCATGCTCTATATTAGATCCGGTGCTTGCGATGCGGCAATGCCTGAGGTAGCTTGCCACGTGACACCTCTGGTCACGTGATGGTACCTATCCTTCCAAGTTTAAACTTTCAATATCATCTGCCAACCGATGTTGTTGTAATTCCCTAGCCAGCTTATGAGGGAGACTCAACGAGCAGGACTGTATAATGCTCAACTCATCTGTCTGGGTCATCGTGGCGATTTTGGCATGCCTGGTTCACGCATCAGGCTGAGGTATATACAACCGTACTACGTAGCCTTGCTGCCATGCACGACCCATTCGCTGAACGCGGGGTATGTTCATTTGTTCTACTCATTGTATTTCTAGATTCTCTATTGAGAGTGTCAACAACTGCAACTTAGAGCCGCTGCGCGGAGTCGAGTCATATCTAAGATGGATCAGACAGCGTAACATCATCAATGCCATCAAAGTTTGACCAAACAAGGCTAAAATCAACAGGACCGATCCACTGGTTGCAGCCTTGAGCGACTTCCAAAAGGCATTATCCGTGGAGCAGAAAGCGAAGCTTTTGGCTATCAACACCGCTCCTGATGCTTTCGCTGTCCTTCAGTTTACCTCAGATCTTGATAGGAGCAATGCCAGGCGGAGGAGTCGGTGTGTGGCCGGTCGGCTGCAGAATACTCTTCAAAGTGTACAGCAATTCACGACCATTGTTGATACCTTTGTTTCCTCGAGTCCGACCATCGCAGCTTTAGTGTGGGGGAGTCTGAAAGTTACCATACTCGTAAGTTTGCAGTGCTATGCTTGCTCATCACACGGCTAGTCTTCCTTTACTTGTCCGTTTTCAATATTCTCATGCATGCATTTCGCTTGCAATTGTTCCGTACCCTAATGCTCAAATCAATGCGCTTCCTCTTCTCAACCGCGTCTACTTGATCTTTTAAATGCAGATAACGGTTTAAACTCAGACTCATTTCTATCTGTACATTCCATCGATCGTGAATAAAGCGCTGTACTTGAAGCTATTGTTGTTGCTCTGTCCGAATTAAGCTCAGTACCTGAAATTTGCTTACAACACATAGGCCGCAAGCAATTTTACAACATTTTTTGAAAAGCTATCTGAATGCTTCATGAGGCTGCAGGTCGACTGCCCAAGACTTCTGGAATACCAGGAGCTCTTCGGGGACTCAGTCCGACTTCGAAAGGCATTACGTTCATTATACGCAACCATGATTCGTTTTTGCACAAATGCCTTAGAAGCTTTAGAAAGACCAGGTATGTCGTCCATGTGGTTGGAAAAGCGACTTCACGGTATCCTCGCCTTATAACCCGAGAGACAAAGGGCTTCGCAGCTCTTTCGCCATGCTTGTCAACCATCCCCTCAGATTCTTCTCTTTAATGAAAAACTTGCGGTATCGAAGCTGAAGTATATCGAATTAGGAATCTCACAACTTGCAAGGAGTTTCTGGAATCCTTTCGAAGCGGACTTCAAATCCTGTGCCCATGAACTTCATCGGCTTAACGAGGAGGTGAGAGAGGAGATACGTCTTGCATCATACCAAGCGGTAGAACGAGACCGGCGTCTACAAGTGGCCGAATATCGAACTGCAGCTAAACACAGATTACTTGAAACACTAGTCCATGAAAAGGTGGATAAGTTCGGTAAGGAGGATCGAGACTGGAGAATAGGGGCTCTTAAAAGAAGGTCGAGTAAGCTAATATATCTTGAATACAGTTGCGAATTCTAATCTGAGGCGGTTAGTGGCCCATAAACAGCATCTTCTTGACAAACTTTCGACGTATGACTATAACGCCACTCTAAAAAGAGAGCGAAAGAAACGATATGGATCCACAAGTGAATGGTTGAGCAAGACCTCTGAATACAATTCTTGGCTTGAAGGCAACTCCTCTTGTTTTTGGTTGTCCGGGATTGTTGGATCCGGCAAAACCGTCCTTACAGCGGCCATCTTAGACGAGTTGTTCTATTTCCAGAGTCCCAAAGGCAAACCAATATCCTTTTTCTTTATCCAACATGATGATGCCAAATCCCTCCAAGCTACCACAATTCTAAGGTCTTTGATAAGGCAATGTCTTGGAGTGGACACCCTGCCGGAGGATATCGAAGATCAGCTGCAACACTGTTTCGAGAACGGCTCGCCGGACATGGATCACCTGCTCTCCATAATGAAAAGCCTTTCCGACAAATCCTTGATCGATATTGTTGTTGTTGATGGTTTCGATGAATGCCCTAAGTCTGAACGGGACCTAGTTCTTTCAGCTTTCAAGGTATTGTTGGCCTCTACCGCATCAAGCATCAAACTGTTCGTTTCCAGCCGTCCAGAGATAGGCAGAGAGATGGACAAGAATTTTGTTGCATACCATCACAGGACAATGTCATGTAGGGAAGTCCATGTAGACATTGCGAATTACATCAAATTTTCGATTCGGGAAAAGTTGGTAAAAGAAGATCTTCATGTCGGCGATAAAAATATACTCTCCGAAATAATACAGGCCTTAACTAAAGGAGCTCATGGAATGTAAGTAAGCGAGACACATCCTTTCAGACCACTCGGTTTCTTACCAGCAATACTTTTCTCATGCGTATATCATTATTATGTCTAAATTCTCTATGGTTACCTATCGTCAAATGCGCACTAATCCGCATAGTCTAGGTTTCTATGGTGTTTTTTCCAGATAGAGGACATCTCTAGTCAAACATGCGACAAGGATATCAGAGAAACAATTCAATCCCTACCTAAAGACCTTCCAGAAACCTATGAACGTGCGCTTCATCGCATCCCAAAAGGTGGAAAGGTCGACATCGCGACACGTGTTTTCCGTTTGGTTGCGTGTGCCAAACGTCCTCTGAGCGTTGAAGAACTTCGCGAAGCCATGGCGGTGGAACCTTTCTCTTCAGAAATCAACGAAAGTCGCCTTGTAAACAATATTAACCAGCTGATTCCATGGTGTGCAAGCTTGGTTGTACAGGATGAAGAGGAGCATCTCGTGCAATTCGCTCATCATTCAGTAAGAGATTTCCTTCTTTCTAAACCAAACAAGGCTATCCTTTTACCATTCCATTTCCAGCTTCGAAAAGCCAACTGTGAACTGGCCGAAATTTGCGTGACCTACCTCAGCTTCGACGTCTTCAAGAAACAAGTAGCCACAGTCCCTCAAACTCGAGTACCTGTTGCGCCTTTCAAGCCCAAGTCTATCATCAAGACTTCAGTTTTCGCGTCCAAAAGCTCGATCATATACCAATCATGGCTAAAACTCGAAAAGTTTCTTGGGGATCGATCCGTTCATAACGCTGACGCTTGGCGGGAACTCTACTCCCCGAAGGGAGATTCGGGTTCTGGATTAGTTCAGGATCTACAATGCTATCATGTATTCCTTGCTTATGCTAGTGAGTATTGGCTTGCCCATACGACTAGCCTCACGCATGAAGATGGGGTTTTATGGTTCATGTGGAAACGTCTTGTACTTGCTGGGGAGAGCGTCGCTGCAAGGCCTTGGACACCTAACCAATGGTCGTCCAGCAACGATATCGTGAAACAGTACATCGTCGAACAAGATCACTGGGCATTGGCAATATTATTGCAGGATTGTGGTTGCTCATTGACAGCAACGCAAAGAGGAAGTCTCATACTTTCAGCAGCCTGCGACGGATCTGATCAACTCATTGCTACTCTTATCACCGGCTCGGACCGCCTTGCTCTGCTTGCTTTGGATGAAGCAATACGGACCGCAGAACAATATAAACTTACCAGGGTGGTCGAACGACTTTTGCTAGTCAGAGTTCAGATTAAATACGTTGTTACTGGCACGCTTCAAACGCGGAAAAAACGCACCCAACAATACACAGTCAATGCTCATGGCCAAGATGTCGATGTGAACCAAAATACCTCCCTTGGCATAAATGTGGAAAAGTCAATTGCGGTCGAAAGGCTTACTGATGATTTTGAACAAGCTCTTCGTGGGTCCGCAGCAAGCGGAGACTTGGCAACGGTGGTAGGCCTGCTTAATCACGACCTTCGCTTAGACAACGTCTATGTCAATGCTGCACTACATGCCGCAGCGCAAAATGGACAACTAAGGATAGTGGAGAAGTTGCTGAACCCGGAGGCTGGTACTAATGGCATAAGTTCATTTGGCCAGATTGCGCTATACATTGCAGCACAATACGAACATCTAGATGCGGTCCAGACATTCATCAAAGCTGGCATCAAGGTAGCCCCCATTGGTCCCTACGGCGAGAACGCCCTCCACGCTGCAGCAAGGAATGGGAATTTGGAAATCGTATACGAGTTACTAAAATCCAACATCGATGTAAACCAAATAACGAAGAATGGCTTCCAGGTTTCTGACACCATGTCAATGCGAGCCTTGGTACGGGCTACAATCGCAGATACTGTGAAGAGCTCGACTTTCGTTGATGGTTGTACTGCACTACACCTCGCCGCTGAACATGGACATCTGGAGATATTGAAGTGTCTTCTTGAGGCTGGGGCGGACTGTGAGATACTAGCATACAATGGCGACGGATTCTTTCTGGCGGAGGGTCTAGCGCTACGTCAAGGACACAAGGAGGCAGCGACCTTGCTTAAGTACTGCAGGGCTAAATTATAAGTTACAGTTGAGAAGGTTAATGTCCCTGTGACATTGAAGTCTGGAAGAAATCTTAGCCGCCAACGGAATACTCGCCCATATGCGCCGTCTCCTGGCCTCATCGTCTTCCACTGAACCCTCTGATTTTCCGCTCCCAACCACATCCTCAAAATACACCGTCAATAGGTCTTCTACTTCCTTGAACGCCACCGCTTTGAGTGCCTTGTGCGTTGCACAATCCTCGTCATGGTACTACATATCCTTTAGGTTTCAACGAATTCTGTCTTAGCAGTCACGGTATAGCCTTGAGCACGAACGTCTGGGACTATCGCACCAGCTTCTACGGAGATACTGGTAGGGCTTTTCAAGTACTAGGAGTGCAGAAACGGAGCAAAAACAGTCCGCTACTTGGGTTCTTTCTACTTAGAGCAAAGGAAAATGATCTGCTGCTACTAAGAGTCTAGGTGGATTTCGTTTGAAGCGACAAGACTATTCTCAGAGCTGTATTCTGCAAACTCTGATACTCTGCAAGGACTGGGGGAGTATCTTCAAATTTTAGGGATCTTCAAGGGAGTAATGCGCTGGATAGTCATCTTGTGAGTGAAGAATAGACCCTTGTTGACTAGTTGCAGATTTTATCGCTGTATTGAAAACAACATGATTGGTGGTGAGATTCTGGGATCGAGGAATAGATAGAAGGGATGATGAAATTTGCACAGGATGAATAACCTTGCAAGAGAATTCTCCATATCGTGAAGTTCAGTCACAACCGCGTCTTTGCTTCATTCATTCACTTCATGTACTCAGTCGCCTAGATGGAAAAAAGTACTTGACATCTTCGAGCGACTTCTGAGACAAGTTTGATCCTGAAGATCGTCAGGAATTACCGGGTTTGGTCGAGCAAATATATGTATTTATAATTCAAAACGAAGACGATGCCCGCTAGTGGTCCAGATTTCTCAGAGGTGTTTGTGCCGAACGATGACTTTCTCTATGTAAGCGAATAAGTACCTATTGAATTGATTGAGATATAAGACAGCAGTTTTATACGATTTCTGCTGAATTAGACCTGTGTAGAATCATCTCTTATACGCAAACACCCCTTATACTAGAGCCACATCTTATATCTCAATTAACTCGGTATGGGATTAAAGAAAGAGTCGGTCAGTGGAAAAAGCAGTACTTGCCGAAACCCAAAAGGGATGAGGGTTGAAACAGGCGGGTGTCCCACCTATATAGCTCATACTCGTAGTTCTTTCAACAGGGGACTTGCTGGGTGGCTGCGCCTCCACGCGGGTAGCAAGCGCACGCCGCGGAAATAGATCCCCCCTCAATCTTTACATCGTCTTAACTTCAGATATTTTTCATTGCGATGATGAGCATAACAGATAGGATCAAACTATCAAATCATCCAACAACGCTGTCAACCTCTCCTTGGGATAAACAACAAACTTGACATGATTTGGCAAAAGCCGAGCTTCGCGGTGCCGCTTCTTCTCGTACCCGCGTGGTGCCCCCATGCTCCCTGCTAGAGATTGCTTAGCCAAATACTACAGTACGTTAAACCTCCTATTCGAGTTTAACATTTCCCGAGCTCGTCGATAGCCCCCATTCTAACTGGCGCGACAATCGAAGAGATCTAGATCTGTAGATCTACTTGTTTCGAATTACTCATTCTAGATGCGGATGTTCAGTTGAAGAATCTTGATCCACATGAGTCAACTTCCGTCGAGGAATGTGGTTGATGCCTTCTCAGCCTCTGTCTCGAAAATTTGGAGATGATCTTGCTCTGTTGCACAGACGGCGGAATCAAGCCTTGTACGCTGCCTTGAACAGGGCTCACATACATATGAGCCTCCCTGTTCACATGCGTTTTTACTGTACGGAATGCGCTATGCCACTTTGAATCTATTCTTTATCCGACGGTGTGCCGTTTCTGTCTCTTTCGCGGCCTTGCACTGCTGAGAGATTTGTACGCTCTAGCACACTGGCCTGACAGGAAAGCCAGTTGCCTTGTTTGACCCAAACTTACCATATAGTACGTCTTAGCCACATTCAACCGCCATAGCGGCAGCACGCTTCTGCTCCACATATATATAATGGCGTTCTGTTCCTGCTTTCATTCGTCCCTCGGTTTCGTATCGCTAAACTCCAGTGAATTTGACGCTCAAGATGCTTTGCCTGTCAAAGTCGAGCTTCTTGCTTACCTTACTATTGTACATTAACCCGGGTTATACCAGATCCACCGCACCAATACCGGCCGCAAATGCAGAGCCTGTATACGTCCCCGGTACCGAACTATTATATCCACAACCATCAGTAGCAGGGCCGGTCAGCGAAACCTACAACACGAAACAGTGGCTCACCAAAGTCACGATCGGGACGCAAACGTTCAATTTGATCTTAGATACCGGGTCTTCAGACTTGTAAGCGTGTAATCTCTAAGCTTCGGAGGAAGGCTTGGCTGACCGGATCCACCGAGGTAGATGGGTATACGGACCAAATGTTCAGTACGCTGAGGGCGTAAATGTCCCTACCATCGCCCCCCATGACACCTACACTTGTGTCCCTGATGGTTTCGCAGGCACCGATTGCTCAAATGCAGGCACCTTCGACATCTCATACTCAGGACCCGGATTTGGAGCCTCCGGATATTTTGTCCACGACCACGTCAATGTTGCTGGTGCGGTTGTGCGAGGCATGCCGATCGACGTCGCGACGAGAGTTGGGAATATATCGCAGTTCCAGATCGACGGCATACTTGGCATGGGGTTCAAGGGCATCAGTAAAGGTGCTCAACCTTCCCAGAGTCATAGATGACCTGCGTTTAACGTCTCTGTTATAGCAAACCCGCCACAGTCCTCGTTTATGGAAATTCTGATGCCCCAATTAACTGAAAAATTGTTCACTGTCGACCTTGTGCCCACCGTCGGCGGAAACGTGGCCAATATTGAATTCGGCTATATCAATCGCACAAAGGCCAACGGTGGCTTGTCCACAACTCCTGTCAATAACAAAGACGGTAGCTGGAAGGTCGACAACATCAGCTTCATCATCGGCGATCCAAGCTACCCACCTGTTGATCTGAAGCCCAACGTACCATTCACACAGAGCATGTTATTTGGTACGTTACACCTACCCTGATTACCAGATCCGTTCATCACTTGAGGTCGAAATTAACGTCTTGCTGAATAGACACTGGAGGATCCAACTATATCGATGTTGATGCTCGGGTGTCTCAAGCCTACTACCACCAAATCCCGGGATCAATCCCTTCGAACAGCAGCGCAGGCGGTATAAGTTACAGCTTTCCCTGCAATGCCATCCTCCCAGACCTTACCCTGAAAATCGGAAATGGTACAGCCATCTACCGGGCTAAACTATTGACCTTTAATAATCCAGATTCGAAAAACAGTAAGCCCTTATCCATTCAATTTCGCCTGATACATCTTTCTTCCCATTTCCCTTGTCCTTCTCTAAGCTAGAGCTAACACTATACACCCAAAGTGTGCACAGGCCCTCTGATATCATCGTCAACGGTTGAAGGAGCAGTCGGGAACATGGGTGGGCCGTTTTTCGCATACCATTTCGTGGTGTACAACCCCGGGGTCCCAGAAATTTCGTATGCGCCGTGGAATGGCACTTATGGATCTTCCACTCCATGAGCGGGAAAGCGTTCATTCGACCTGTCTGTATCTAACCAGCTGCGACCAAGTTGTTTTTTCTTCATATCTTAAAGCATTTATGGATCGGCAAAGCTGTAGACCTGCAGAGAAACGTTTTTAGTCTGTCCCGCTATGGCGATGAATCTGACGACTGTCGCTCAACGAATATATATCCTTGCGGATTCGCATATCGTTCTTTGAGTTATTCGCAAAGTTCATCTCCACTTTCATTCCACTGCATCCATTCGATTGAAGCGATCTTTAACTTCCGCTTTTCTTCACCATCTTTCATCAGATTATCATGTATCTTACACTCTAGTCTTTTCTTCTGTCGCTGCTACGTCATTAGCTTCGTCTCTGGCTTTGATTCGATCGTCGTGTGTCTTATACTCTCTTCTTTTCTTCACACTCTGCTATGTCATGGAGGTCGGTGGTATTTTACGGTGCCTATGCAATATCACAGTACTACAATTGCACAAAAATCTTCAACACTGCTTTGTCCCAGGCGTTTCAATCATGAAGCGATGAATCAGCTAGTAATCCGACCGCCACTGCTTCTGGCGTTGCCTCTGTTCAATGTTGGGCATAGGGGAGTTGGTAACCTCCGCTTCATAGGGCTGGTAGGGCTGGGGCCCGCTAGTAGAGTTTTCACCTTCCACCTCCTAGATAGCCTCCTAACAGCAACAACCAAAATATCAAGATGCCCCCATATGACCTCGTATTCCAACAGACCTGGGTCATTGATGCTAGACCGGCCCAGATTTGAGGAATGGCCGCCACTACGAATGGCAAGTTTTGTTTGTAGAGTTGATATCTTCAGCGTCTTGGAAATATCTTGCGCCGATGCTGGGGGTACGATGTAGGCTCGAGACCTTCAGCATGCTTCAGACCTTCATCATGAGGTTAGCTCCTAGTAGTTTTAAGCGCTCAAGACAAGCAACCAATTGCCATTGAAGCGTGCTCTTATTCAGGCGTATTTTATCCGCCGAATCCGCTCCAAGCGCTCGTTGTCCTGACTGACATGCGGAGGCAAGCAGGCCAGAAAGAACAAGGGACTGCATGTGGTTTCTGTCCTTTCTGTACTACCTACCTTGCCTTACCACAATTGTCACTTGCCACGCTCGGAATCTTTTCCACTCTCTTATGACGTCCCAAGAGGGCAAGAATCGAAGGACGCTTGTGGAGAGAATAGCGACCGCCGAAAGCGAAGAGGCCCCTCGCAACAGTTCACTGGCTCATCAGTACGGTGGTAATCACAAGTCTGGCTGGCTGGCCCATCTCCCAGACTCATGGCTACCGTACGTGCAATTGGCACGCCTGCACCCGCCCGCCGGTCTCTTCCTTATCTACTTTCCCCACATCTTCGGCACCCTCCATGTCGCCATCCTCCAGCGGTCTCCGCTTCCTCGCCTGCTCCAATCTAGTGCCACGATGCTCGGTGCCAGCTTCTTCGTCTCCAATGCCATTCACATCTGGAACGACCTCATTGACGCGCCCTTGGATGCGCTCGTCGAGCGGACGCGCAACCGGCCTATCCCACGGGGGGCCGTGTCACCATTCGCCGCTTTGGTGTTCGCGGCCACTCAGGCCGTCGGGGCTGCGCTATTCCTGCCGTATCTACCGTATCGCACTCTCCACAATGCTCTCTACGCCCTCCCCAGCATAATCGGTTGGACATATTACCCTTGGGCAAAACGGCACACCAACTTCCCGCAAGTTGTCCTTGGGTTCTGCCTCGCTTGGGGCGTCATCATGGGATCGCTAGCCATTGGTTTGAAGCCTTTTACCATTGGGGTGCGAGGCTACGGCTCAGAACCCGGCGTAGAATACTCAACGCTATGTCTCTTCCTAGCGAGTAGTCTCTGGACGGTGATATATGACACCATCTACGCCCACCAAGACTTGAAGGATGATATCGATGCGGGAATCAAGAGCCTGGCGGTTTGGTACCGTGACGGGACCAAGTTCCTGTTGTGGCGGCTTCTCGCCTTGATGACTGCGCTTTTGATTGTATGCGCGAGGCTCAGCGAGATGAGTACTGTTTACTACCTCGTTGCTGTCGGCGGGGCGACCGTGTCGCTTGGATTGATGATTGCAAATGTTGACCTGAAGAGCACTGAGAGCTGTTGGTGGTGGTTTGGCAACGGCTTCTGGTTTCCGGGGGGTTCCATTGCTGGAGGCCTGCTTATCGAGTACATGTACAGTGTCAAGCCTGTTTTACAGTCAGTAGTAGTATATACGAGTGAAAGTATCTTCATTAATTAATTCTTTGTCGACAAATCTTGATATCATTTTACAGTTTACTCTTATCAGATTGAGCCGAGATTAAACCAAGACTAACCCACGTAATCTTTACTTCGTATCATTACCTGAAAGACAATATACATTTCTTTCATGCTACTGTAGTTCAATACCTCTCATACGTGTACAACAGAACTTCTTTCTTCCAAAGAAGCAGACATCACGCCAATACCCAGCCGAGCGGGTGCGCAACAAGGCTCAGAAGCGTCGAGTCTGACAGGATCAGTTGCGTCAATGTAGAGTTCAAAGCCGTAAGATGTACTATGGTACATTTGTGGCGAAGGCTGAGCCAAGTACGAATGTAAAGCCTCAAGGTGTAGGAGCACAATAGATGGCAAGGTACCTTGGCAAGAGCTGCAAGCTGAAAGAGACCAGTGGGGTGGGTACTGCCTTAGGTATAACAAGCAAGCCAGAGAGCGCCACATTCTTGTTCTACTAATACAGTCTTTTGATCGAGCGGTAAGCTGCAAGTCCCCTGTTTCTCATTTCTGGATGACTGAAAGCGCACTTCTCACTTCCATGGGCTCCTTCCTGCTACTTCTCGGTCATGCTGTAACCAAAAATGCACTTTTACATCATTACGAACCTCACTCTCATATTTCCAACTTCCTCCAACTCATACTGTCACGCCCTCGTACGTCAAGCTGCATCATGACGGGCACCATCATCATCATCCGAGCAAACGGTTCCCTTGCCATTCCAGCTGTCCAGTACCTTCTTACCAAGTATCCCGATTACATCGTCGTTCTGACCGTTCAAAATGCCTTGGAGATCGACGTGAACACGAAGAAGCTGCGTGACAGTCGTACCCAGTATCCAACGTCAAAATCTCAATCTCTTCGTCTTTGTTGTTCTGGTCCTATACAGTACCTATACTTACAATCGCGGGTTGCTCTCTGCTGTCACGTTTACGAGCCCTAGCTTAAGGTAACATTCGAATGTAGGGTTAGGGCTAAACAGCAGTACACTCGTACCTAAGGTAGAACCACCCCTACTCGTACGAGTAAGGTGTTTTCTTACTAGGACCGAATAGGCATTAGTGTGGCCTTAGATCATCTACTCGTCCTGGGTTAAACTTGCCGAGGTTAATCGACAAACGATGACGTTCTGGACCATAGCAAAGTCGACTTGCAACCTTGGATGTTTCAATCCTACTGGAACCTCCAATCGCCCATCATGGATTCATCTCACCTCTACTCTACATTCTCTCCTTTCGTCTCCCTATCTCGTCCCCTAACGCAATGGACACCAGCCCCACCGCCCTAATCCGAGTCCTCGTTCCTCAAGTACCACTTCTACTCAAAACAGCACTATGGCATTCCCTCTGGCTCTCTCCTACATCTACGAAATGGGATCTGAAGACCGAACTCACTATTCGTTTTATAAGCGCCCTTCTCGACTCCCCAACCCCGACCCCAGTCTCGAAACAGCAGCGATTCAGCATAAAAGATCCAGGCATCAAGGGGAATATGTGGATATCGAAGGTTACATTACCGAGACCAGAAGAAAATGATTTGCGGGATGTTCTTGTCAAAGCCGTCGAAGACATGCGCGAGGAAGGCGAAAAATACACAATCCCAGACATCAGCCCCGTAGAAGCTGAATGGACAGGTTATCGCTCTGGCGTTCACTCAAACCGTCGCCGTCCCGACCTCTCAGAGGCCCAGCACTATGAGAAACTTATGTTTGAAGTCTCCAGTCCGACCACTATCCTCTACTTTCACGGTGGCGCCTATTTCCTATGCGATCCCTCTTCCCACCGTTCTACGACTGCCAAACTTGCACATCTTACTCGGGGCCGCTGCTTCTCTGTTCGCTACCGCCTTTCCCCACAAGCAGCCTTCCCTGCAGCCCTCCTCGATGCGCTCCTTGCTTATCTCTCTCTTCTTTACCCGCCCCCTGGTTCCCTGCACGAGCCAGTCCCCCCTTCCAACGTCGTCTTCGCAGGCGACTCTGCGGGCGCCAATCTCTGCATGTCTCTTCTCCAGCTCATTCTACAGATCAACCGCACTTCGCCATCGACAACCCGTTTCCACGATCATACAGTCGACATTCCACTCCCAGCAGGCGTAGCTACACATTCACCATGGATGGACATGACCCGCTGTATGCCATCTATCTCTGATAACGCACACTACGACTACCTCCCTCCTCCCATTACCCGGGAAAAGGCGGCTAATTTCCCGCATTGCGAGATTTGGCCTACGGATCCTCCACGTGGAGATCTGTACTGTGATATTAGTATGCTGTGTCACCCACTTGTGTCGCCTATTGCTGCCAAGGATTGGACGGGGAGTTGTCCGCTATGGATGGGGTATGGAGAGGAGATGCTAGTGGACGAGGGGAAGGTGGTTGCATCGAAGGCGGCGAAGCAGGGGGTCCCTGTGGTATGGGAGCAATGGGAAGCGATGCCACATTGTTTTGCCATGCTCTTAGAGGGACTGGAAGCGGGAAAGAGGGTTTTCAAAGATTGGGCTGCTTTTTGCGATGCCGTTGGTGGCGGTAAGAGTGAGAAAATGGAGACAAGAGGGACATGGTTTGCGGCCAGGACTGGAAAGGAGAAGGAGATGGATGTTCAGGCTCTTGGTCTTTGGGGGGAAGAAGACCTGAAGGAGAAAATGGATATGGGGAGGGAGGCTCGGAGTGAGGGGAAAGAAGGGGAGGCGAAGATACTGCCTCAGCCCAACATGTAGACCGTGCTAGTCGGCAGCGGTAGGCTCGACCCATGTTTTGTCGCGTTGGTTCCATCTTCATATGTCAACTCTTGACGAAGGCCGGCCTGGAGCAAGCTCGGCAGCGATGAAGATTCGTGATCGTACTCCTTTTTTCTCAACGCTCGGGAAAAGGAAAAGTTAGAATGGTCTTGTACCGCCATGTTCAGAAGTCTATATTTCCAGTGGCTTTTCCAACGTCCATTGCTTATAAGAGCATTTGCTTGACAATTGCCGCCTTAGCAAAGCAACTCGAGGCCAGAACTGGCAATGGGCAACTCAATAAGCTGAAGAATATGTTTCTTTCCTTGATTCTAAATCTACAACCAGAGTATGTGTGAATTTATCTCGACGCAGTTGATGATTGCCGCCACAGACCAAACTCGGGCGGCCGTAACATACTTGGAGGTGGTTCTAAATGCAGAGAATACTACTCCACGCGGTTTTCTCTTGGGCAAACACCACCCCCATATGAGCACCCAAGGAACAGAAATTGCTCTAAGGGACTTAATAATACCGATATCAGAATGGAAGTTGAGGCTCACCTACCTCGGGACTGTTGATGGTCCACGCTCTAGAATAATAGTACAGAATATCAAGTCAGACCATGATGAAACATGCTGTAGATACCTGAATAGGATTGTTCCAAAAAACGTTCATATTTTGGCTGATTCGTCAACCAACAGACCATTGACGAAAGAAGTGAGTCACTCCATCCGGCGGAAGTGGTGTCCTTGCTTCTATTTTAACCTGGACGGATTGCAGACAGCGATGCTCGTTGGTGATCTGTGAACCATGATGCAATGGAAAGGGCAATCCGGACTGATTCTGGTGGATTGCTAGAAGTCAAGGCTTCTGCGAAACTCCGTTCTCGGGCTTATGTACAGTATATTCACGAGTCTGTGGAAGACTACTTCTATAAGTCGAAGACTCGTGGGGTGTTCTCCACATCATCACGTTTACGGCAAGCAGGCATGACAGTAGCCAGCTTGCGAGTTTCTGCATTGGGTATCTTTCTGAAACTCCTATTTCTCACAACAAACCACTTACGAAATGATTTCTGTCTCCTGTCGCTGAATATAGCAGCTTTGATATATGAAGCCTTAGGATTCGTGGCTATAGATAGATATTCGGTACTAAAGTCTTCTGACACACCTTGAAGTCTCGACCTAACCCATCTGGTCTTCGGTAGCAACACTTAGGTTCAATCAACCCACAATTCCTTCTACTCGACTCGATCTAACTCCGTGGCTTTAGCAAGAATGATTCGGCTCGGATGGCCATGACCTATGGATTACTTCGAAGAGGTTTCAGAGGAACTGAAGGAATCTAAGGTACACCACGAGTTGCTTTGATTGCTAGGCCGATCATACTCCTTGTACTTTTCGAACTCTTGCGGATTTCTCGACGTATACAGCTTTTAGTTTGAACAGTGAAACTCACTTTAGGAATGAATGCTGAGGATCGCCCTGCAGAGTGAGTGTTTGGAGGAACAAAATCAACGTGCAAGCTTGTTCGTCTGGCTTATCCGTATTGTTTCGAAAATCTAGCCAAATTAGAATGAGGGTTCGAGCACACAAAGCGAATGCCCCTCCTCTATACGGTTTCAGCTCTTGCACAGGTCTAGTCTATCACACAGCGCGGTGGCTGTGTGCGATAAGTCACAAGAAGCGAAAGGTTATAGATGTAAGCAATCAAAATGGCTGTTATATTCCAGATATCATTCAAACCTACCAGGCAGCCAAAGAAGCTACCACCCATATTTAAGAAGCCGGTTGCAGAAGCCCAGGCGCAGCAGCATATACTATTGCAATCAGCCCGAGAAACTTATAATCAAAGGACAAGATAACCCTAGGATGCCTAATCTAAGGGATCTCCTATCAAGGATTTCAATTCTCTTCAGACGCCGACGTCAATGCCTACCAGCAGAGGTCAGAACTGAGATACTGACCAGGAACCAACCCCTTTTTATACCATCTTTGACTGGATCTTCGAGCGTTCATGGGCAACTTCTCTTAAGAGTTCATTGAAAACCTATCAAGTTTACCTAACGGCGTCATCGTCGTGCGCACTCAGCCACATAGAGTACTGTCTTTCTAGTAAGACTTCCGCCAAGAATAATCGGAACGCTGATTCTTCGACAACAACTTATCCAAAATAGGACTATATGTTAAAACGAGGTACTTGCAACGTCTACTCCTTTTCCCAGGGCGTCCGCTCATCAACTTCAAAATCTCGACAATTCGAAGATTTTATCGACACTTTAGCTATCCGGTCGGTATTGCAAAGCTTAGAAAGTTTCGACTGCGATGACCGTCTAATAATTGTTTTTCTATCAGTCCGACTACAATTTCGATGGTAAGCAGCTCGACGACTAGTACCGACAGTCGAAAGAGTCATCTTTGATACTTCAATTTAGGTATTCATAAAGATCGTCATGTTGATATTTCTAAAGTATGATATGGAATACAGTATGTTGGCCGAGAAACGCCAGTTAACCGCCGAGCCTTCAGATTGGCTGTTAATAGACTTCTGGACGTCGCGAGGAGCGAAACTGTCGCAAAAGTGTACGAAACTAGAGGGAGAAGCAACGGTTGGCAGGTATGCCACTAATAGATATATCATAGCCCGAACCAAGCCGCAAATGTTTCCATTGTCGGTCCTGCTGCGCTGCAAATCACACCTGTGTTATGCATTAGCATGTATACAAATAGGGTGCATTTCCTAGCATCACCTATTCGCTGTTTAGGATTCTGGGATTACTACTTCATATCTACAGTAATTGTGGAAGATTCTGCTTTTAGATATGAATAGCTCCGAGACTTGGGTTGACTGAGTCAAACAATCCAGAACAATGTCGTGACACCTTCGAACTTGTATCGACCTGCATTGGAACCATCATTCTCTGCACCTGAACGGCTGTCCATCACGATGTTCCTATAGCAGGGGAACCATATCCCTCCTCGCACAAAGTGATGTGGATGTTTGGGGCTATTCTAGCGCCGGAGCTCGTAACGGCTTGGGCTCTCTATCAGTACTTTGAGGCGAGGAGTTGTACTCTGTGGATGCACCAACAAGGCATTCCCTAGACGATCAATCACAATTTTCTCTGATTATGGGAGGATTCACCTACGATTCCGGGAGCGCACATACAGGCCCTGGAGGTCAACCAGCCATCAGAATCCTGCTGGTATCAGATCTACTTTATGTACTTTCATCTTGGCGTGCAGGCTTTGATGCTATCACAGCGAAGTAGATCGACGACAGGAGCAAAGCAGACACTTTGGCAAAGGTTCTCACCTGTTTTCAAGCGGCTCATCTTGTGGTTCGGTTCCTCGCGCGGGTAGGTCAGCGCTTACCAGTCACAAGCCTAGAAGTCTCTACAGCCGGATATATTCTCTGAACAATATTAAGCTACTACTTCTGAAGAGATAATGCCTGAACCTCCTATTTTGCGATTCAGACCACCCTCCTTGATGGTTGCTTGTGGTTATTACAGCTGACTGTGCCGCCAACGGCCTTTTAATGCAAACCTTCCCACCCAGATTCCCAATCGCACAATATGGGATTCAAATTTTGGTCCCCTTTTCAACCCACCCAGCAGCTTGGACGCGCCAAAGACTGATTCAACCAAGCTTCGATCACTCCATTCTTCCAAAACCGATTAGGTTGTTCTAGGCACCTTCAATATTGCTGCCATCGCATTTGGAGCGATCCATGTAACCCTCTAGAATTCCGCCACATTTGCCACCTCGCTTGAACGCTCCCGATGACGAGGAGCGAGCTTCGCCATGATGATAGTCCCGGCTTTAGAGATGATGATATTGGTATTCGCTGCCGCTTTCCAAACGCAATGTACCTCGTCGTTTTCGTCCACATCTAGAGGCCTCTGGAAACTCAGAGGCACGTGGTACTTATGGAAGTCGGAATGGGAATATCCAGGAAATTCTCTCCTTGGGTTTACCCTGCATACTTTGGGAAGCTTTTGTTTACCGCTCGATGTTTGTCCCAGCCTGCATCTGCATATTTGTGCTCGCTTTCTACGGGCTACACTCTGTCCTCAAAGAGGTTTACGCTGGGGTAAAGTGGGTAAAGTTTAACCCTCATCTGTCTTTAGTCTAGAAGTGGGAGCAGCACCTATATGTGTTATCTTCACACACATTATCGAATTTCTGTCATCGAGATAGTCAATTTCAGCTTGCTTCGTTGATTCGTTTGAGGGTATGACTTCGCCAATGTGAGATACCGAGAAAGGTTATCCAATCGTCATATATCAATCTGTCTGTTCGACAAAGGGTCATCAGAAATATCTTTACAGTCTGATAGTTGGCAGTGCCCACAGAAGCTCAGCCGACGCATCAAGCTAGTATCGATGCATCATCCTAAGAGGCAGAGACTGGCCCTTCGGAGGCTGCTAGTAAACTTTTTTATGGAAAGCAGATTAGCATACACATTCCCAAGCAGTGATCCGGACGTCCTAATGGTAGCATACAGACTCTCTACTCATGACGGCGGCCTTTTTACGGGCGGCTTCCATGGTCATTCTCATTTCTTTTGCCGTCCATATCTAACCCTTTCGTCGTCACGACCGAAACACTCAATCGCCACAACAGTAAGCTACAGCTCCTGCCATATCTCACACGCTGAGTGCGAAAGTACGTCAATCATTCGCGCATGATGGCTGAGCGTGTGGAAAGCTAGCATAAAGCAGTATCGATAACTCAGACCGAGTTGTACAGTGTCTAGATCACATTGTGATTAAGAATAAAATTGAGTTGAGTGATTCGTTTTCCAGAAACCAAGATAATGGCAGCCCATGTGCAGAAAAGCTGATAATTCTCGGCTGTTGGAAAGAAGAACGAATTTGATGTGTCGTGACTGATCATATAGAACATAAGTATATCAGGCTTCATCCCCCGTGCCTACCGAAAGATTTGGATAAGAGATAAGAACGAGGGCTGCTTCAACGGTCAGAGCTTTGAAGGAAAAAATAAGACAGCGGATCACAAGAACTCTATCAAAATCCAAAGAAAACTCACAAATCCCCTCCCACCAAACCCTTACGTTTCCACATCACCACCCTCCCAACCATACCACCCACCCCACCTCCCTCAACCCCCCCTTTCATCCCCACCTCCCTTGTATACGTAAACAACCAAAAAAACTCCCCAACCCCTCTCTACGCACAAATCCGCACCCTGGTCTTTGCAAACAGAAACACCACGGGCTGCTCGCGAGATTCAACTGATATTCTTTGAATTTGAAATTTGAGACATTGATGGATAATGTTCATTTCTGCGACGTCAAGCATGCGATGAAGCCGCTTCACTGTCTTTGCAGCAATACCACAGACAGCGCCACAACTCCCAACCCTCCCCTCCCAACCCTCTCACTTCCCTCCCCCACCATCCTCACCCCGCCTCCCACTACCTTCACCACCGCACCCCCTTTGCACCTTTCTTCCGAAATCAAAGTCTTCCCGCACTTTTTCGATGGCTCAATGCACTCGCTCGCTGAGTTGCGGATTGCGCACTAGATTTGTGCTTTGAACGTAGCTGGTAGGTTGGTGGGTGTGTTGGACGTGTTGGATGTGTCTTGGTGAGGGGGTGGTTGTGTGAAAAGGGGAGGGGTAATGGGGCTTGAGAAGGGGTGGAAGTAGGAGGGTGGTGCGAGGTGGTGAGAGGTGGTGAGAGATGGTGTAAGGGGGGAGAGGTTAGGGAACGAAAGAAAGCCAATTCGATTCGGCTCAGAGAAGTAAGTCAAGGCCATTTACCTAAAAAGGAAAAAAAGTCACACACACACAAAAGCTTTTATCTATTTCCAACCAACACAACACAACACAACACAAAACACGCACTGAGGGCGAAAAATGAAAAAGAGTATGAACGAGCTTGAAATTATGGGATTAGAATTTTAAAAAAAAAAAAAAGACGAGAAATTCAAGTCGGTTGGTACAGAAGCGTAGATGAGATCAATGTATATTACCTGAATTTTATTAAAACCAGCCATTTCCACTTTCTTCCTACTTCTCCTCCCTCTCTCCCTCTCCCCCTCACGCCCCCTCAAACCTACCCTCACCGGAATTAGTACAATACTTCCTAGTGTAAAAGCCACGAAAGATATGATGGATGGAAGAGGGGGGAGGGGGGAGGGGAGGTGGTAAAGAGAGCGGATGGGTGTCAGGGTGTGAGGAGGAGTAGGAGGAGGAGGAGGGGTGAGGAGGATGAGGAGGGAGGGTGGTGAAATGATTTCGTTCGGGGGGGGTTGGGAGGATGGGTTAGAGGAACGGGGTTGTGATGAAAGAAAGAGATGAGATGAGTATATAGTAGGTAAAGCACACATCGTAGAGATATCCATAGCAGTACAAAGAAAGTATAAATAAAAAACGGGACCAGAGGAATGAGTATGGAAAGGCTGAGAGAAGGGCGAGGAGTATTGATACGTGATGGCCTTCTAACTCCAACCCTCAATCTCTCTTCTCTCTTTGTCTCTCATTTCGTTCCTTCGCGCCTTACTCTTCTGCCCAGGCAACAGCACTTTACTTCCCCACCGCCTTCCTCTCCCCCCCTTCTCCCTCCCTTATCTCCCCACCACAACTTCCGCCAAAAAACCCCCAAACGCCACCCCCCTCCTCATATCCCTCATCCCGAAAATCCTTTTATACTATAGATAATCCAGTATTGCGGTATACCAAAAAAACCCCTAAAAAAACCCGAACATGTTTGAAAGACCAGCGGCAGCTTAAATATACATTGCTCATTGCGTGGTCTTGGTGGTTCTTTGGTGTGGGTGGCTGAGGCAGCGGGCGGGCCGTGTTATCAGGATGATGTAAGGGTGTAGGTAGGTAGAAGTCTGGTGATTCTTAAGCTTAGATGGCGGAGGAGGTTGAGGCGGGGGATGAGGGGATGTGTGGAGAGATGGGAGGGGTTGGGGGAGGGGGCGAAAGATGGTTGAGGGAGGGGGGAAAGGGTGGCTTGATACTGTAGAGGGAAGAACGGATGGTTTGGAGGGGGTGTGGTACGGGATTTCTTCGTGTTTGGTTGATGGGCAGGGTATGGATATCGTAGGATATTGACAATACATATCAGCGGCTATCTTAGTTGGTAGATGGGATTTCCTGTTTAAGAGTTGAGATTGAGAAAGATTGATTTTATTCGAAAGGTGGTGGAAAAGGGGGTTGTGGACGAGGCGGTTGGAGGTATACGCTGCTTGACTTCCACCTCTTGCCTTTGGTCTTTGCAACTTCACTCACATCTAACCTGCCCACCTCTGTGGCCTGCTCAAGCGTAAAAGACCCTCGCGCTAATCTTTCATTCCTACATCCCCCTTGAAAACCATCGGTGTAACTTCAGACAGTCATCACATGACACACCCATCATCCTCATATCCCACAACCAGCCGATCTTCGCTCCCCCTTCCCCCAAATTCCAAACCAAACATTGCTTGGTGCGCCTGCACCGACGCCCTCCCTCAAAATCTTCCGGTCGAGTGCCGTGCTGATGACAATCCCGTGGAGCGCTTCTGATCGAGGTAACACAACAGACGGCCCGCGTGCTTCTGCTCGCTTATGAGTCTCGTGCTCGTGCATTGATCCCGTGCTCACCGTGCAGGATCTGGGATGGATGACTTTGGGCAAAGGGGGTTTTGTCAGGATGAGTCTGCTTGTACGTATGAGATTGATGAGATGGGGCTGTTTGGTATCGGATGCCTTGATCTAGTCCGTGCTACTTGATCCGAAAGCTGGTTTGAAGATCGGTGTTTTTCGATTCGACGCACTTTTGACAGTCTCTGCAATGCTCAGGTGCCTGCCGTCCATTATTGGTGCGTTGTGCAGTGCAGCCTCTGCTTGCTTGTCAGTAGGCAAATATGCATGATGATGGGGGTGGCTTCGGAGGTGACGTCTCGTTGTACGCTGGCTGCTACCTCGGGATGGCTGAGTTTTTGTTTCCTGAGTTCCGCATGAGCTGCAGTCCGAGGTATGCGTTGCTGTGGTTCGGATTTCGCCTATGTATCAGCTTGCTTCCGTGGAGAACACAACGTCTTGGCAACCGCGTCTGGCATTCGGAAGAATCGAGTGCATTGCATTATTGCTTCTGCCTGCTTGGAATGAGGCTGTTCGCCTGGCAATCGGATCGTGTTGGGTAACTCGACCTTGGATAATGCTTATAGTTCGTCTGTGCTTCTGTCGACTTGACGTGAGATCTGCTTGACCATAGGATCGTTACGCCATTTTGGGTCGGATGCATTTATAGAAATCTAGCTTCCGAATTCGATTCTGTAAGGTTTGTTTTTCATCTCTCCGAACCCTGGATATCTGCATTCTTGCAGCCATCGTTCGTTCAATCCTTGCAATTCGATCTTGCCATACGCGTCTTTCTACTTGGAGTGCTACTATTTCGTTGAGAATAGGCATCGGATCGTTCCCCTTGCTTTCGGTTGCCTTTGAGGATAGGCCTCGTATGCGCTGACAGCTGCTTTATGCGGATCCGGCTCATCAGCTTTCTTGCTTTTGATTGTGACAGTCGCGTTGAATCTCGCCTGATTCTGGTATCGCTTCTTCCTGGGCCTCCAAATTAACCGTGCTTTTGTATTTACTATTTCTGCTTCCCGTGCGAGGCGTTGCTGTAGGCTTGCCTATCTAGAAGGGCCATGTTTGTTGCTGCGCTTCTACATGCCACGTTGTAGATCTGTGCATCCACCTACCCGATACATGATCGTTTGTTCCGATATCCGGGTAGGCTGCTTGATAGCACTGCCTCTTTTCACTGCCTCTTTGCCGATGTCTGCAACCTTAATGTGAGCTTGTTAGGCATCAGAAGGTTTTCGGTATCGACGCCCTGCTTTGATTTTGATGTCACCAATAGAGTGGTTTTGAATTTTTATCCTCACGCCTTCCTGCATTACGGTCATGCTGGCGCGGCTTAACACTGCTTCATGATCGTTGTCGAAAGGGGATGCCTTGCTGTAGGCTTGCGTGCGTCGGGTTCAAGTACTTACACATGTCTATTTTCCCACCAAATCTCTGGCTACTTAACATGGAGCAGCCACGATTGTTCTATGATTGGATTCGATAATTAGAGGTTAGAGTCTGCTAACGCTTGATTTGATCGTCAGTTATCACAAGATCTGCAAATATCCCTATTCCGGATACACAACTTCGCCATTTGTGCTTCTTCGCAACTGCTATGGTACATGTCTCAATGAGGGCTTCCGCATCCGAACCATAGCTTTGACTTGCTTCCCTATATCGTTTCGATCAACAAACCGCGTTTGGGTGACTGCTTTTGCATTCTGAGTATGTGCATAACGGTCATCTGCAATGTCATTGTTCGCTCTCCGCTCGTGCTTTTGTTTGCTCAATGTGAGACCGATCGAGGACAGGATGGTTCTGCCAATCTCGAATGCCTGCCTTGTAGCATATCCAGACTTCCGAGGGTATGGGTTTGAACGTTTCGGCTTTGTTATCCTTCATATTGACAAGGTACATTTTCATCATAGCTTTTCATTTTGGAACTGGTCGCGAATGGGATGACCTTGGTACCGGACCTCTCGTGAACTTGAGTGCCTATCGAATTGCTCCATTACTGGTCATCTATTGATAGCATTTCTTACTTTCATGGGCATACCCTCCACCTTTGTTCAACTGCCGTAACTACTACCTGCCCAAGGAGAACTCCTTCAGGGTAGAACGGCTTTGACTTTTGATATGGCATGCCTCGCTATAGGCTAACATTGAAACATCCTTGTCCTTAATTCTGCGCGCATCCCCCTGGGCATCTTGAAAACGATCTGCACTAAATATCTTACAGGCATGCCTACCTTGTAGAGCGGTTGAAATTCCTATTGTTGCGCTTCAACGGCTCGTGGCTTTGAGGCCCTCCCGTCCGGATAATAGCAGTATATCCCGTCTCGTTGCCGTCACCGGATCTTCGTATTATGCTTCCATATGCTCGAACTTGCAGCTGTCGAACCGCGTGATGGGGTTTTGTGCTGCGCTGTAGACCTTAGTCAGATTACAGGAGTTTCGGTATGACTTTTTTTGAGTTTGCGACCATCTATAGCCTCCTCCATAGAATGTGCCAGTTCAATTTGCCTATCACGCCCCTGCAATGCTGGTCTGGGTTGCTGGCTTCCGCTTTCTCGCTCTCGGTACCGCGTTTTACCTCCTGATATCTTATATTTATGTCCCTTGTGTTTTCGCTAAGGACTGTAATCCTGGTCTTTGGATCCTCTTTGCTACTGTGGGTCCTGGCTTCGCATGCATGTCATTAAGCCCTTGTCTTCATGGAATGATACCCTTACCTTGGTTCAAGCAGCTTTCCGACATCCCAGGCGTTGCTCGTTCATAATTTCCCGTCTTGATCGTCAAGCCTCCCTCGTATCAGCTAGCGTCGCTTACATGTCTCGCGGTTGCCTTATTTTTACGGATTCGCATTCGAGTTGCTGCCTTAAAATTCTCCAAAATTGCAGCCAATGTCTCGACCGTGTCTGCTAATCTTTACTGACCTCCCTGTACTTCGCATCACCCCCGCTCATGCACCTGTGGCAAAGGTTGACAAGCTGTGTCACACATCCGGAATGTATTCGGGCTGGGATTCCTGGAACAGCGGTCTGAAGATCAGCTGCACAATGACCTGCATCGGAATATTGGCCAGAAGGCTAATGCGATTACGTCATCCAGATATTTGGAGAAACCAGAAATGCAGAAACTAAGTTTATAGTCCAGACTATGAATATCTTGTATGTTCGTTGTACAGGTTGCTGCTCCAAACGAGGCCAGAGGTAGTTGCTTTAGATATGATCGACAGAAGAGAAGGTGACAGTAAAGAAAACCAAGTTTACCAATGCATGCCCCTGTAGCCATTAAATCATCAGTCTCGTAGAGAAGAGAGTATCGTGCTTCTGTTGCATTTTCCAGTGATCCTAGTCAATCCCATAAGTTTGCAGAAATAGCCAAGTGCGTGGCATAACCCGCCAAAGTAGACCGAGGGCACCGCCCTATGTGTTTCTGTTAGTGTATTGCTTCATCAGATGCCCATTGACGCCAGTCAGTGCTGGCTCCCCAGTCAGAATCCTCTCCACATTCTCCATCGCTAATCTTTCGAAAGCGACGACAGTCTCAAATGCTCCTCCACCGGAATGGCTCGTCACCGTCACGTTCCAAGACTTGACCAGCCGTTCACTGACCCTGGGCTCACGGGCATGCACGTCGAGTCCTGCGGCTGACAAATGACCGGACTCAATGGCGTCAGCAAGGGCTTCCTCGTCCACAAGGCTGCCACGGGCAATATTTACAAACCGAGAGCCGGCCTTGAATTGGGCGAGGGTGGAGGCCGTGATCAGGGCACTGCCCGAGAAAGGAGTGGCAAGTAGGACGCAGTCGGAGACGTTTAGCATGTGCTCGAGATGTTCGTAAAAGGTCGCTTGTATAGCCTGTTCTTGTTTGGTGGTCTTCCTCGCAACGTCGTTGTAGAGCACCCTCATGCCGAACGCATTGAACGCCTTCTGAGCAATTGCATAGCCAATGTTTCCAAGCCCAATGATACCTAAGGTGTGCCCACGCGGGTTGTGAGAGAGACTTGGAGCGTTGCGATGGGCATCGAGCCATTTCTCGGAATCAAGTGAACGGGCGGCAAGATGGGACCAGGTCATGTTCCGAAAGACAGAAATGATATGGTAGAGGGCCATGTCGGCCACAGCTTCCGTAGAGGCCCCTGCGCCGTTGCAGTAGAGGATACCTGGACGAGTGCTGTTAGCCTCTGCGTGCTCGCAAAACTTTGTTCCTTGCCTCTACATATCGTCCCTTGGGCCTATGGGATAAAGCCTGACGGACCGCCTCGTCGTATATACCCGAGTAGCCAACTCACCATGTTCAGCCAAACAGCCCACATCCACCCAGTCATATCCGGCCCCTGCACTGGCGTATATCTTAACACCTTCTGGCAGCAATTCGATCAGTTCCTTGTCCCATTTACCCATCTCTCCACCAGTATTCCAGAAGGGTCTCATGATCGCGTCGAAGTCGCCCCATGTTCTTTCTTTCAGGTGGTGGATGAAGGCGGGACGGTTGAGGTCAGCGAGGGGAGGGTTGGCGATGTCGAACCGCGAGAGTAAACGCTCGCGGATGTAGAGATTGTGCTCAATTGGGTCTCCAAGATGGAGGATGATCGGCCGAGTTGGAGACATGATAGATCCCATAACGAACGTCGTGTGTGTGCGAGTAGCGAGCGTAATTTCTTAGTAAAAATCCCTCCAATCCCAGGTGGCGGTCTGAGTCAGTCTATAATAATACTCATTCTCTTTCTCTCCACTTCCGTTCCTTCGAAGCTTCTCCGGGTTTGGCTGACATAGCCCAATGTGCTCGTTCTTGCGGGGATTGGCGGGGAATGGGCCTAATGTGTGGGAGTAGGTGTGACGGCGGAGGCATGAGCATGGTAATATGGGAAGACAAGGCGACCGTCTCCTAGGCTGCTCTCTCTGAGTACCTACCGGGTGGGGAGTGGGGAGTGTGACCGTGTGAGCTTTTGCCGCATCTAGTGTGTCACGGGCGAGTCTAAGGGAGAATGTCGATCATGTCGTGCCGAAATCGTTCCCTAAAGGTTTTAAGGTAGAACTACGGAATAACTCAATACTCCCTGTACAGTATAAGCGCTACATACATAGACGAACGCTCAGGCTTTCTATCGACCCATGTACAATGTATGTACTACTACCCCTGGGTCAAAGGAATTCTCCGCACGCGAGCCACATTACTCCTTACGGTACAGTATCATGGTCCAACACTGAAGTAATAATAGCATTGTTGTGCCGTTGGACCAGTGCATCATTGGATGGACATCATCGGAGATGGATGGGCATGAGAAGGCTGGAACCCGGAGGCATCAATTGTTGCATTTCGCTGACTACAGACTACCTATTCCGTACCTACTTGGCTAAACGTTTTACAAACCTAATATAACCTGGCGGCTATCGTTTGGCACACACTTGCTGGAGCTACTTCCCTTCGCCCACCTTCGGTTTGTCCGTTCCAAATCTGGATGCCTCGTATTCGGCCCCCCCGCATTGCTCACAACTCCTCCTTGACCTTGTCTCCCGCTCTCTGGGTCGCTTCACCCGCGCGGTTGGTTGCAGTCTTCACACCCTCTTTGACCGCGTCCGCGGCCTTCTCGCCCTGATAGCCAGCCTCCTTGCGGCCACTCGCGGCTCCAATCTTGAGTTGATCCAGAACCCACTGAGCTCCATTGGACAGCCTCGCGTAAATGGTCTCGGATGGAGTAGACGTACCGTAACGGAAGTAGTTGGCGTTGCGACGTGCTGCGGCCTTGAGCTCGTTGGTGGTGCTTCCCTGGTAGTTTGGCACACCGTAGGAGTCGAGGTAAGACTTGAGCTCAGAGTCGGACCAGCTGTCAAAGGTGGTGTCTTTGGCTGCGTCGGTGGTCGACGCTAGGTAGGATGTTGCTGAAGCGTAGTTGCTGCCACCAGCCTTAGACGCCTTAGCGTAGCTGTCTTGTGCCTGTTTTAGGAGGTCGTCGCGGGAAGCGCCAGCTTTGTTCGCAGCCTTTTTGTTCTGTGAGGACAACCATTTCCTGCAGATATTAGCCATGCAAGATGAACAGCTTGACGTACTCACTGGAGATTCTCAGTGGTCCAAGTGTCAAAAGTCCAAGCAGACCATCCAGTGGCGGCCTTGTGCTTGTTGAGTCGAACTTGAGCGATGAGCTCGTCTTTCTTACTACCTTGAGGTACCGGAATACCACGAGCGTCTAAGAAAGCTTTGAGGCGGCTGTCGCTCCAAGTGTCGATAGCACTGTCGAATGTTTGCTGGCTCTTGAGCGAGGCATCATCCGTAGCCTTGGCGAATTGGTTTCCTGCTTTCGTAGTGGCAGCGTTAAGAGCACTTGACCCAGAAGAAAGAATATTATCGCCAGTCAAAGATGCGCGGTGCTTTTTAGCGAGCGCTAGGAGCTCGTTACGCTTGGAGCCTTGCGGCACCTTGATCCCATTCTTATCAGCCCACTCCTTGATCTGGGTGTCACTCCAGGCATCGAACACGATGTCACTGAGACTCTCCTTCGCAGCCTTGGCGGACGAAGACGCAGAGGCTGCGGCATCTTTCATGCTCTGTGCAGAAAGACGCGAGTGTCTTCGAACCTGGGCGATGAGCTTGTCACGAGTAGTGGGCTGGGGAACGGGGACTCCACGCTCGTCGAGGAATTCCTTCAGGTCAGATTCGGTCCAGCTCTCATAGAGCCAGTTGCCAGGATAGTGAGCAGTCTCTCCAACCTTCTTGGCTACCGAGTCGTAGTTCTGACGAACAGTGGCTAGGAGTGAATCGCGCTTACGCGGCTGAGGAGCTGGGATACCGTGCTTATCAAGGAACGCCTTGAGTTGAGAATCAGTCCAACTACGTGGTTCATGTCAGCAAATTATGTCTTGTCGCTGTGGAATTTGTGGAGGACCCATCAAAAATCCAGTCTTTCACACTATTGTATGAATTAGACGCGGTGTCTGCACTCTCATGCCAGTAGCTCTTGACTTGACTGACAAGGCTTTCCTTGTTCGACTCGGTGCCTTTCTTGACATCGTGACCCTTTGCTTTTAGATAGGATTGTAATTGTGAAGGTTCCCAGTCGGTGTAGGGAGAAGACACCTTGACCTCCCAGTTATTCTTTACAAGGTTTTCCAAGTCCTTTCGATCCGCTGGCGTCGGGTAAGGGACGTTGTGATCTGACAACCATCTCTCCAACTCGGTCTCATGCCACTTGTTGTATGCTGTAAACAGAGTTAGCGGGATTTTATTAACGGTGACTCTTTATGCAAGACATAAGGATTTTCCTCAAAGTGAAATTGATAGCTGGGCCAGACGCGAAGCTCCAACCACCTTTACTTGGGTAACTGCGATACACCAAGCTGTCGCACCCCAATCATAATGAAAAAGTATCTTGAAGCTACAGGAGCAGTGAGGATGATCTACTGACCGGCCTTGCCAAACCATGTACTGGCAACGGTGCTTTCTGCGGCCAAGGCCAGCACCAAGATAGAGGACAAAGAAATCTTCATCCTGATTGGCTTCAATACTCTTGAAACTTCCGTTGACCTTGTACGATCAGTATCAATGTATGCGTAAGAGAAAAGAGGATCAGAGCTTACTGCGGTAAGTGGTGTTAGAATCCAAGGTGGTTGAGCAACAAACAAGGTGTGTGCAGAAAACAAAAGGGCGGGAAACAGCTTAGGTGTGAAGAGTGACGTAATTTATGTTTACCAGGTCTGACAGCGCCATCACCTGCAATTCTGGGTCCTTCACTTTGCCAGGTATCATTCTGATTTCACTGGGAAATCAGAGTCTTTACCGAGAAACAAGGTACTCTCTCAACTAAATTCCATTTGGTTGAGTGGTGCTGTACCAACGTTGCCACTCCCAAAGCATGCTTGAACATCCAAAATGCATTGTGTTACAGCGCATCCAGATTTGAATGTTTTCTCTATGCACAGCCGTTTACTTGAAAATCATGAGGCCATGAGGCCATGACGGAGGCTAAATGGTCCGGTCGAATGTCTTGTAGAGCCTCACTTCGTATAGTACATTTTACTTTTCTGTCGTAAACCCCAAAGCCTCCCCCTAGCATACATGCCTCTTCCGAATTATTGACCAGATCATGGGTCTCGATCAGCACCGCCTTGCCCTAATGAATTTGTCAGTCCTTTGCAACCCAGAGCACGAGGCAGTCATAGGCCTTTGCTCACCACTCCAAAAGCCCTTCGCAACCTTCCCGTCATCGTTGCTCTGCTTATGCGAGCTATCATGTCGCTTTCCCATATCCTCATTGTGCTGCTTCACGTCGTCACTCTCCTCGGATGGGACCTTTGAGTTGTGGATCTTTGGTTGTGCACCACTACTCCCGCTTGCGCTGCCGCTGCTACTCGCACTACTTGAGTCGTTCTGCTGTGTGTTATGGCCCCCACTGTGAGCTTTTGTTGGCCCTCCTCCTGTGCCTTGACCTTCGGCTGGCGGAGGTGGACCGGGGTGCTCTAAGTCTGCTGATGGATTCGAGCCTTGGTTTTGGGGGTCCTCCCCTTTTGGGTCTCCTTGTCCCGAACCGTAATCTTGACCCGCATAGCGTTTTTGCTGAGGAAATGCGATTGGTGTAGCGGTGCGAGGGGTGAAGCGCGGCTGGGAGAAAGGGCGGAAAATGAGGGACGCTCTTATTCTGGACATGGTTGAAAACGAAGTATTTGATGTATTGCAGTGTCTCGATGGCTAGGCTTTGGCTCCGAATCCTAAATGGAAGCTCAAAGTCGAGTCAATGAAATTTGCTCTGTACAGAGTAAATCATAGGTGTTGTTCAAACTCCACATACTCTAGAAAGTATCATTCGAAACAGTGACGTATGTCATCTGCTTCGGGGACTAGCGGTTAAATGCGTGTACGCTCTGAAATCATGTTGGTCACGAGAGCATAGCTAAACCGCAGTCCCCGCATATCATATATACTCCTTGAGCCTACATTGAGATATTGATGCCCAAGTCTTTGCGCTGGGGGAAAGGGGTAAAGTTAATAATGGCATCAAAACATCAAAGGGCCGAAGGGGGGCTGATATAGTTATGGCAATTACTGTAATCCAATCCATCCACAGCTGTGCACCAAAAGGACTCAAATACCACACTAATAAAGGGACTCGCTTCGTTGCTAATCGATAACCGCAATTACATACGCAGAACACTCTAGCTACTGCACATGCGTAGTGGCCACATTCTCATTTTCTCAGGATTGCTTCAATCTACTTGAAAATGATGGGACCTGCGGCTGGTTCGCCCATATGCATGCTATTCGGAATGTACCGCGCATCCTTGACGCTGCCATGGTGTAGCGGTATCATGGAGTCCTCGATTGGAAATATCTCGTCGTTCATGCCCTGATTGTACTGCGTTAGCCCGCCTACTGAAGAGTTTGGTGTGAGTAGCCTACATTGACAAGCAGGAGCCTCGTACTCGGCTGATCCAGGACGCCGTTTTCTAGCAGTGAGAACCTCTGCATCGCATCACTCTTCATAGCTTCTACGTTCTCGTAGCCCCACTTCTCCACTAAGCACTCGGCCAGACTGATTCTAATAAGCCCCTTTCCTAACAAGAGAGGTGATGAGAAAGCAAGACTCACTCAAACGGGTATTCAAGATGATCAACATTATCAATCCACTCTCCCTCAAACATTCGATGACAGCCTCCCCCTTGCGCCACCACACCCGCCAGCCGCTCCCGATGCGTATGGGCTAATCTCATGGCATAGTATCCACCCGTGGACAACCCCCAAGCGACCCGCTTCTTGGCATCTAGCTCTTTCCGCGCATCCATCCAACCCAACAGTGACGACCACAATCGCTCCGCAGCCAGCGGGTCATGTTTCAGGGCCGGGCAGTCGCCGGTACCGGGAATCTCGACGGCGATACAGCCCCAGCCCCGATCAAGACATTCGGTAGAATTGCGAGTGAATTCTGTGCGGTAACCATCGAGACCAAAGATCTGGAGGATTACAGGAACAGGCGAATCGGGTGAGGCATGTTCTGGTAGCCGCATATATACTGGGATGTTTGCGCCCTCGCCCTCAACGGCGTGCGTATGCGGGATATGCACATCGCTGAATTTGCCAGGGAGTAGCTTTGCGCCAGATACGTAGGTCTCTTTGTTCAACTTCCAAGCTTCCTTCTGCTTTGGGGAGCGAGGTATGGGGAAGCGGGCAATGCGGTAGAGGGCTGCAGCGCGGAGGTAGAGGGCGGAGGCTTGCGAAAGGTCCGAAGATTCCTCGGCGGTGTGAGCCTTGGCTACGAGGGCTTCAGCGGCTGGGAAGAAATGACTGGCATATGCGTCAAAATCATAGGGGGGCCTGATTCCAGACTCGATCATGTGGCTGAAGACGGGTTCGAAATCCTCGAGCTTGCCGTCCATGAAGGGGTAGACTCCGATCTTGCACTGAAGTGCTAATTAGCAGCATTCTACAATCAACACTTCTCTGCCTTACGGGGAATCTCCACTTCTTCTCCCACAGTGCCTTGATAGACTCATGATGCGGGGCCTGCTTGTTGATGCGGTCGCCTATGGAGTATGCCATTGCAGTGCTTGCTCCGCTGCAACCCTTAATAGTTAATATGCTGAAGGATGCACCATGTTGAAAGTAAAGAGCTGGACGTTATATCAAGCGTGGCCACTTCCGACCGTCATATCAACCCCGGATTTCGGAACGAGAGCTCGGAATTAAACGCATCATTCGGTCACCGCGTAGTTTTCGCGCCGAGAACTGTACGGGGGGCCTTCATAACCAGGTCTTTCGTGTCAGATGGGCATAATAGGAAACCATCTACCACCTTAAGTTCAAATATTGGTCTATGGAGGTTGATGATTCGGGATGTTGATGGCGGGTTCGCGTGGTGGAGGGATTTTCTGGTATGGTAGGGCTAAGATACTATGTCACGGGATCCGTTTAAGTTTACCTACTTGAGGTTCTGTTATCGGCGTGGATTTTGGTATGTGCCTATCAAGACTAGACTGCCATTTGGTATGTTTCTCTTCTTCTTGTACTCCGTACAGGTCACTCTTAAACCTCTATACTACATCAAAAACTTCCGATAGAAAATTGTCCTTCGAAGCAGAGAAATGCTGCCGCGCTTTCAGGGTGAATGACACCAGAAGTACCTGGCCTTCATGTGTTGAATTGAAACGCGGCAATCAGAGAACCGATTATAACTATTTCAGCCAGCTGGAACTGGGATTCCCAACCACAAAAATCATTCCCAATCACTCCCTACTTCTCCGCTCCACGTTCCTTCAAAAAAAAAACTCCACAGTCTCCATCTGACCCTTCTCCCCCGCCAGCACCAACCCACTCTTCCCACCCTCAACCCTTCCATCAACATCACCAACATCCACTCCCCCCCCTAACCAGCGCCCTCAAACACTCCACTCTTCCCTTCGCAGCACCAACCTGCACCACTCCAATCCCCCTCCACTCCGCTCCTCCCCCCGGCACCACCCTAACCGCCTCCGGACCCCCAGCTTTAACCGACCCAGCCGCAAGAGCAAGACTGCGCAAGTAAGGAGGACCGCCCCAACTCGCGCTGTCGTTCGGACCGCCGCCCCTCGAGAGTAGGAAGCTGATTAGGGGGACGTTGGCGAATTATTGAGGCCGTAACGAGAGCTGAGCCGGTGTAGCCGGGGAGCCGGGGAGCCGGTGGTTGATGTCGAGACCGGCGTCTAGCAGGCAGGCGTAGACCTCTGGCAAGCCGCTACAGAGGGCGGAGATGGCGAGATCTTTGGGGTCGATGGTGCCTGGGAGGAAGTCGGAGCTAGCGTCTTTAATGGCGAAAGACGAGTTCATGAGGTAGGGTTGGGGATCTGAAAGTGGGTAGATCATCTGCTCTCTCTCTCTCCGCCTTCAAGACGAGTCTGATAACTCGACTTGCGGATCAGATCAAGGGAAGTTTGCTCCGGGGATGTACGTGCCTGTGGTTAGGAGCGAGCGGAGGGGAGGGACGTCGACCGTTTTGGCGGCTTTGGTGGCGGTTGCGAGCGGAGTGTTAGAGGATGACATTTGTTTCATCGATTAAAAACCAGCTATTGAGAGTTCAATCTGTAACGATTCGAGATGAATGTATAATGAAGGAAGAAGAGAAGAGGGTAAAAACTATGAAAAGACGAAACCGTCGACCAAGATTGGAATGAGTGAGGCAGTAAGATAGTAACAATACGGGGGAAGGAGTGAGTATACGTGGGTTGTTTTGATATAACCCCGCGACCCTCTATTAGAGTGTAGCAATTGGAAACACCTAGACGTCGACTTGAGCGGCAGAGGTGTCAGTATATTAGTTCGACCGGGATGGCTAAGCCGGCAGGATTGTGGGTAAGGTCAGGTGTCTCTCCTTGAGGCAGGTAATATTAGTTAACAGAAGTTTTGCTCCTGGCTTTCAGAAATGCATCAACTGCTCTTACTGTACATGTTCTTGTCAGTAGGTTCGTTGTAGCCTTCTGTTAGATGAACAACTTTCGCCATATCAGTCTCCAATTCAAGGATTTATCCAATCTACTACCCATGAGTTTCCAGATCGTAATCACTTACCCATCACGCCCCCAGATATTTGTCTGCAATTTATTTCCAGGCTCCAACGCCTTCTGTCTGCCAGATCGAAGAGTAAAAGATGTTGGACAAGGTGATTTTAGATCGGTTCAACTTCCAGTACCACGCCATTTGGCTGCGCCGACACGAGTGTTGTAAGAGCCCATCGAAAAGCCTCTTCTTAAATATATCTTGCCGCCCTCATCACAGCCAAACCACTCCTCCACACAACTGTCACCAGCTTGGCACCCCTCATTTAGTTCCATTCCCCTTTGTAAGATCCTCTTTTGAGCCTCTCATGTTCCAGAACTTTATACGCTCCTAGATATTCCAACAGCATGTTGAGCTTTCCTTGACGTACACGTGTACTGCTTGTAGATTCTCGCGTATATTGGCCGCTTGGGTTGATGGAGCGAAGATCAAGTGGCAAACGGTAGGCTTGCATGATTCGATCGAGCTGGCTGTCTGTCAAAAGTCTGGTGTTAGCGCTGAAGGGTAGAATGTAATCAGATCTAATTCGGTGGTGTTAACACAAGGGCAAAGTTATTGGCATAGAACTATATATCGCGAGCAGACAACATGGGGATTCGAGTGCATAGACCTTTGAGAACACCGGGAAAAGACATAACGAGAGCAGAGCTCCGAGTCCACTTACTATCAAGAACCTTCATTTGATCTACAGTCTTAGGAAGATTGAATTCTTGGGGATAACGACCTTCCTCAGTCATGTGTGGATTGATCTTAGCATACTTTGCGTAATGGGGAACTCCATAGTTAGCTAGCGTTGCTGCTAGGTTAACTCTTCAAACGGATCTAGTCAGTCATGAGCTTCGGCTGGGACCACAATTGAACTTACCGGCAGACAGTAGAGTATATACCAGCTGAATTCGTCTCTGAGCAATGGGTCGGACCGGGACTGCGAGACGGGTTATATCTGTAGTCTTCTTCTAGATCAAAATCATTGGCATAGGGCGTCCTTGGTCTCATAGGGCTCACTCCACATCGTGTACCGCTGTCGAAATAACCGCCTGGTGAGAGACCATATCGGGCCTGGTCCAAGCCGCTCGCCAGGTCCAAGTTCATCATACGAGGGTCAGTACCAAGGGGTGTACCCGGTAGTGATCTGTAAGAATCATGCTGAGGGTGGGCGGACATCATCTTTGAAGTGCAAGGAGTAGGCCCATTTGGTGGATGCAGCATGGCTATAATGGTAGCTAGTAGTTCAAGGTGTCAAATTATCAAAAGCAACAAGAACCCCCACAAGACAAAAATTGTGCTCTCGAGAAGATCTAAATATGATGCTCCAATATCAATTGTGATCACACTTGAAAAGTTTGGTTGCCTAGGCTGACTAGAAAGGTTCGTGATATGCCAACACACAAACATACTCGCTGACGGCAATGGCAAACATGGAATTTTGCGGAGATCGAGAGCCTCATACTTGCCGCTAAGATCGCACGACATACCAATGCGGCGCTGGGCCCGTGGTTATGTCTATTAGTCAGGCCTATGGCTGAGAAGATTCAGACGTCAGGTCCTTCCCGCTTCGGCTTCCTGCAGAACCCGATTTGTAACAGCCGTCGTTGAATAATGTAAGAGGCTACTATACAGAACTGAGAATTCGTTTACTTCGTATTGAGCTCTCGCTATCGTTATAACTGGTTTGCGTCTCCGTAATAGTTGAGGTGGCGAACCACGCATCGAACAAACCACAATAGATGTGTTTGGCCAGTGACTTTGGGCAGGTTCGCAGATCATCTGCTGCTGAAATACGACATGCTTGCTATACTTGCCAAGAATGGTTAATGTTTCCCAGCTTGGCGCTAAATCTTTCAGATGTTCGGATCGCTCGAGGAGTTATTATCCGTGCAATAGAAGCACTTGTCCGCATCGGAGTCTTCTGTGTACGAATAGTAGTCCTTGAGACTATTATAGCCATTGTCATTGACCTCTGAACCGAGCGAACAATGCGAGCGTGTACTGAAGATCTTCCATGACATAGGTTATACTGAATAGCTGCATATAATCTTCTGAGCTTTGTCGTGGGCCTTTGACCATACCATAGACATCTTCGTCTACTTTTAGACCGGACAGAGCCACCTCTTGCTTTTCAGTCCTCTTCAGCGATAGCATTACTGTCATCTGACGAGAACGCATTCCGCGATTTCGCTCGCGCAGTCTGAAAATCATCTGTCTCGCTGCCACTCGTCATCGGTCCCCCAATACTGAAAGTCCGGGCCCGACCATTCGGTCTTTCTGCCAAGGTTGGAGCTCGAGGTCTCTGCCTGCCTCGGGCTCTTCCACCAATATATGGAATTTCATATGCGACAGCTCGAACAAGGTAAAGAAGGACGTCGTAGATGATGAAAAGGGCCCATGGCCCAATAGTCATGATACCCAATAGCAGCTAAGGTAGCGATGTTAGCAAATTTTGTCCGTGATGGAACGTAAGCCTAGGCTTACGAAAAACCGTATGATCCAAGTTTCCACAATCGTGAGGTGGGCTGGGAGGATGGAGAACCACGGCATTGTGGTTGTGTACTGTGGCAATTCTGAATTGAAAGTCGTGAAGGTGTCGCGCGAGACGCCCAGAAGTCCAATGCTCGATGCAATCCCACAGCCTCAGCGGCGGTCACGACATGCACTGTTGTAGTAACGCGGTATGGGAGGAGGCACGTATGCGATTGTCGCCTATAAGGTATATAGAGGAGTGTGATTACTAGTGGGTACAAGTATTCTATTGAGAAGGTTTACGGAGCCGAAGTTTGGCCGAGGGGGCATTTGATATTTTCCATTCTCCCCAACCACCAGCTACTACAGAAGCATTTCAAGCACAACCATCCAGTAACCTGTCGCTAGCATGACGTTGGTAACCATGCCTTGTCTTCTGATGTGTTCCTATCCTTTTGCAAGTTGACATTCCTTCATAGCAATATTATTCGCCCAATGATTTACCGGCCTCAGGTAAATGACTGGCTCTTGGCCGAGCGCTGTCTGGCTCCTTAGGTAGATATCCCGAGGCTCTCACTGTTGCTAGCTCAGCGCGGCCACGTCTTGTCTCGCACTGTTTTCTTCATCTAAATTGAATATCTTGAGCTCTGTTTGTCCAAACATCTAAGAAGTTGCGACCATACTTGTGGCGAGACATGACGGTGCCTATAGTTCAAAGAAGCCCGCATGTCCGGTGAATAACGCCTTGACTATCTCCAGCACCCTGTTGTAAGATATTAGGTTTTCAAATTTTCCATGTTAAAGTTAATTACGATGCTTGCACAGCTGCAAGCATCCAGTAGTCCAGATTTCTTCGTTCGCCACACTGCCAGACGAAATCATCATAATGATCCTAGAACTACTTCTAGTGTGTTGCAAGGAGTATGCCTACGTGGTGAGCGACAAGACAGGGCTGCAAGAGACCGTCATAGTCCAGGAAGGCTGTATCCACATAACTAAGATGTGTCCCGGAGCCTACGACGAGGTCGTAATGAGACGTTCCACCTCTCTCTACCCTCGCCTTCATCTCCCAGAGCCAGTTTGCGAGGTCGCCATTTACACCTCCAAATCCGTTCCATGCTTGAATGCTTTCCTCGTCAACAAGAACATACCAAATGGCCCCCCGAGGTATTCTATAGTAAGAACATGTTTCATATGCAACACTTGCAGATGGCGGTCCCTTTATGAAAGACCGCGGGGCGTACAATTTGAAGCTCATTCAATAGCTTTCCGTACCGTATTGCAGCTCACTTGTTCTCGGTAAGCTACGACGCTGGTAGGGAGATATAGCCGTTGAGCATTTCACCGAAGACGACGGTGCTTGGGAAAATACATTCCGCTTCCTCGGCATCTATTTACTAAACCTGAAACATGTTGACTTGCGCTTTGATGGCGGGATTCCACCGTCATACCGTCTGTTATAATCTATATTCTTCGCCAGCAACAATCAGAGACAGAGAGCCTTCATCTTGGACCAGACCGAGATTTCAGTCACACAAGGGATTTACCTCGGAGTGTATCCCAGAATTAGCAACCATTGGCAGAGGTGCAATATTCACTCCTCCAGCGGAAACAGAGACTCGGACGGTGACTGTATTTTCCGGGTCGCAGTGTACGCACTTGTCGAACCATGGCTTGAGAGAAAGATTGGGGACACAACTGTTCCGGGTATTGTACTATTAACGGATTATCAGCATCGAAGATAATTACCTTGCGCTAATGTAGTCTCCACGAGCAGCAATGATCTCTCATTTACACTGACGCGATACCTTCACCTCGCCTTTTAGAGCAGCAACGTTGGCTTCATGTAAGTTAGAGGCGAGATAGGGAACACCATGCCATAGCTTTCTTCTTCGAGTCACGGCGTAGTACTGTCATTTCGTTACAGTTCTATACACTTTGCCGACAGCGACATGGACATGGCCATTCGGGGACCTCAAACTTCTATCCTCTATTCTCGTATGACCACCCCGTTTTGGGGAGACTTTCCTCTATTTTCGTTCGCTTTTCTTTGTGCGCGCTCTTCCGGTTTGTGTTCTACTTCGGTTTTTGTAGCATCGCTTTTCCTTTGACCTCAAAGTCCAATGAACAAAGACTCTTTTCTTTCTCCACCCTGAACATCTCTTTCAATATACACCACTCGCCTGCTCTTTGTTTCCGCGCGAACGGTACATATATCTTCAATTACTAACCACTAACCACCTAATCGCCCCCTGAACATCGAAACTTAGAACACAAGCGCTTCTAAATAAAAACATCCCACGCTTCAACCTTCCCCAAGTCCAACCACAACACTACCTCCCCCCTAAAACCCACGAAAATGGGCTCCTGCTCCTCCCACCCCGACCCCAACGATCTCAACAACCTCGAGAACTGCCGCGCCTATGACAAGAGAAATTACGTTTCCTACCCACCCACCTCAAGAAAGGCACAGGCGTACCGGGCGACAGAGAGGAAGGCCAGGGAGAGGAAGGCATTCCAGCAGAGTAGGAGTGGAGGGAGAGGAGCGATGGCGGGGAAGAATGGATATAGTGTTGGGAGCTATGCTTATTAGGTGGGCAAGAGTAGGGGAGATATGGAGTGAGATAAGTCAATACGATCTAATTCAAATGGCATCAAGTCTCTATTTACTCCGCCATCCCTAGTCATGTCGTCTTTCGTCGTTTGTTCGCTGTCTCTTAATTCATCAGCTTTCACTCTACTTATCTCTAGCCGGTTATGTTCATTTTCCGTGAAGCCATGAGTAATCATCTGAACTTGTATTCATGTTCACTGGCGGCCATTTCTTTTCATCTTGCACTATGACACCATCTTCAAAATACGTTGATAGTCCGAAGATCTACGTCTGATAATTCTCTTTCTTACATTTCCTTTTTCGAAAGTTTCTAAATACACTGTACACGGGAAAGTGCAGTTGCTGAGATACGGCTCGGCTACAGTGGACTCGCACTTGTGGAAATGCACCAATCATAGTTACGGGGGTTGGATGGCACCGCCTCGACCTAACGTCTCCTCAATTTTGGTGGAAGAAGACTGGCGTATCTACTAAATAACCTACGGTGGAATTCCACCAGCTCTCATCTGCGGCTACCTTCAAGGCTATTAGCTAGCGTCGAGAGGGCAGTGGATTCAACCATTCAAAAACATTCGGAATAGATCTCTCGGCCGATTTATTTCAGTCGTACCAATAGTTTCACGCCTGTCCTTCATCATTTGCGAAGAGCTTAATGCCGAAACAGGAGGGGTGCAGACTCAACGCCGACGTGAAGATAAGATAAGCAACGGTTTACTCACGGAAGGTTCACCGTGGAATGAACGAAGATTGGTTAAAAAGTCAATTATCAAGATTCACAACTTACCGTAGCTGCGGCTAGAAATTGTTCCCTATAGTACTTTAAGGCCGCGGAGCTCAGGGTCCGCTACATCTTCCACCGCCGATAGCAACGGTTATGTCAGCATTAGCCCCGAACAATCTAATGGCAGCCGCAATATGGTCATACTTTCCGTATCGGAGGTAACCATCAAGAGTCTTGCAGAGTTCAAGGTCGGGGAATACTTCTGGCGAAGGTTCCGGCCCGAATAAGAGAGCTTTCGTGGACCCGGCCCTGTCTCAGCTCGCTTAAGGCTTTAACCTGTACGCTTTCGGAACGAAATGAGAGGCAACCTATTAGCACGCTAACATAGACATCACAAAGCGCAAGAGACTAAACAAGATGCTTCAAGACCCTAGAATCTGAACAAGGGAAACAAGCCATACCTCCAGAAGTAAAAGCCGAATGTGCTACGAGAAGTCATCAAAGTGAGACCCAAGACGCACTTCTTTGAACATTCACTTAACTTTCTAATGTTTAACAAGCTTTTAACTATCAGGAAATTCGTTCAATGCATGTCAAGCACGCTGAAGATCGTGGTTCAGCAAACATGCCTCACTAAGCCTAATCTGCTCGAAATTCAATCTCAACAGAGTGTGCATGCAGTTAGCAAAGATGCAAAGAAGCTCGATGGTCATTTTTCTAGGGTTTGAAGGAATCTGAGCAGCTTTGAGAAGCCTTAGGGTTTCAGAGTTGTGTCAGGACTTCATTGTTTGAAAAACTCTGCTGTGCTGTGCGTTGGTTGCAGAAGCCGTTCCAGCAACCACGACTCTTTCCATGCTCTAGTTACTCTTGTTTTAAAGCTGCCACACACGCCTTAGACTTACCGAAGTGTGAGTATGTAACTTACCGAGATCTTGGTATTTGAGCATGACGCTTCCAAGGACAGCGGCTTCGCTAGGCTTCAAAGTATGAAAATGGTAAACCTACAGATGTGACACAAGATCTAGCGTTGAACGAGGCTAAACAAAGTCGAGAATATTATACCAACCTCAGTTTCGAACCAGGACATGTCTGGCCAGAATTGTCGATAGCAGCGGGAATTTTTCAGTGCATCAAAACGTTCAGCATGCCCAGAAAACAAAGGCATATCACCGACATTTGCAGATCCAATACCATCTGCCTATCGAAGAACTTAGACAAAAGACATCACCAAGTACTGTCGTTAAAACAAGGTCCGCCAGGTACAAAGTATCGTTGGTGTGAGAACGGACATCACGAAACGGTGGGCTAACATTGGCAACCGAGCTTCTATCAATCGCTAGCTCAAAATTGGCAACGAGCGAAACCACGACGAACCAAAGTAGATTCAGACGATTTCCTTTCTTCTTCCGAATTGATTGAAAAAATACAGTCTATAACATGACACAACGATCAAGAAGCAGGATATGAAGTCCAAGATAAGTTGCATGCTCTTCAATGAGAAAGAGACAGTATGACTATTATAGCTGCATTTTATTGGTTTCCGCAAACGTCAGCTAATCGCCGATGTCTCACTGGAAACTTCGTCGGTCGATATTTTTAAATCTCGAGGCGAACCTAACTCAACATGCAATTTTGAATGCACCGCCGACTATACGTTTCGGTTAACACCGTCATATACGACAACCAGGCGAGATCTCCCAAGCGAAGGGAGTTACCTTCTCATCATCTGCAAGGCCTATTATTGACTGAGAGGTCTCTGGAATCTATGGTTGGGAGCAATTGATATGAACTCACGAGGTCTGGAGACTTGTCCGTCAAAATACTGGTCTTTACGTGACCAAGTCGTCGCTATGAAGAGTCTTGCTGTGGTGACGCAGGGCTTCGGAAAGAAAACGCAAGATATTGAAGAGAGCATGAGATCATAATTAAATTTCTTGTAAATTCGAAGCCATGTACTTGAGAAGGTTCCGGTAAAAAACCGGCATGTTCCCTCGTGGCAGAAAAGCCGCACATCTTGATCGAGTTCTCACTTAGGAACGCTTCAGGAAGCATCGAGAACATTCATTCACCAGCCCCAAACAATTAGGGTCATGTCACGCCGCCCCCACATTGGGTCCCGCAAGCCTTCGCCGTCACTGTCGATGCAGGACTGGACACATCGGTACAGAAGCCGACCACCTACAGATTCATCAGTTCTTTGACGGCCTGCACAGACAATACTCAGAAGGCTAGGTGAGTTCTTCCCTGCCTTAGCGGAGTTTAACCCTACAGATCGTTCTATTTCGCAAACATTGTCAGCTATATTAAGGCCCTGGCTCTCAACCACCTTGAGTACCCTAGCTACCACCACCAGCATCATCACCAGGACCGCAACTACGGCCAACGGCCACAGTGTCATTATCTGCAGCAGTAACATAAACCCTCCGCATGTCCCCCGATGCAATGGCATGCCGCGGGTCTGGCACGGTGTAGTCAACATTACATGAAACTGTCAGAATTCGACTTACATCAACACCGCTAGTTGGGGTAGTTCAAAAAATCATGCCCAGGACCATCTTCGTCAATCTTCGACCGGTTGTAAACACGACGAAGTGATGGAGAGTACTGCAAGATAAGGCAGCAACTCGCCTCAAGCTTAAGTCTGATGGTAACTTGAAACCTTCCTTTTACAATATACGCTTTGCAGGCAGCAGGTATGTTTATATTTCAAACAATTGCAACCCAATCACTACGGTCAGTAATACTTGTGTGTTGGGTGAAAGCTCTATAAGTGGCCGTGGTCTCCTTCAACGAAACGACACATTTTTGATGAAGTCTTCACCAATTATCGACTGGGAAAGTTATATATTCACTGCATCGATGAATATGCGTTTACACTTAGATTCACTAGGAAAACTAGGTAAGGTGTCATCGACAACAAGTTTGAGGTTCTTCCCTGTCAAAGCTTTTATTTAAATGCATCCCGAACTTTCTCGCAGACAACATTGGGCCTTTGAGCATACTCACGCCTTGCGTACTTGCAGCCGCGATCCTGTGCCTAGGCTGGATTGATATCCACTTACACACTAAGTGTACGTATATCGAAGGCTGGTGTGCTGTTCTTTCGAACGAATGGATTTGCCTGCCCAAGAAACTACTCATAGGGGTGAAGCCATGGTAGGATACATTCCACAATCTCGACGAAATTGCACCACCCACAATAACCTACTTATCTTTATTAACACATCTTATCATTTTTCTATATAGTTACTTCCCTAGGATAAACATTCCAACTACATATATCTCCTTCAATTGGGACCACTGTCAAGCAGAGCAGTATAAATCATGGGATCAGAAAGGCTTTCAACTTGTTGCTGCACCTGAAAGCTTTCTGCTTCGACTGGTTGCATACCGATTTGACTCAGGCGATAGACATTTGCCTCTCCGAAAATAATCGCAATTCGACCGCTAAAATGCACAACCCCTTTGCCGACCTTAACTACACCTAATATCGAAACTTACAACGGCACTTTTATGTTCAGAGCCAACCAGAAATATAGTGAAACCCGTTCATGAGCGCTTGGCCTTTAGGATCTATCATCAGTTTTTCAATGCGATTCTCCTTGTATATCTGCAGGAAAATAACCTCACAGCAGTATTTTGTCACCACGAAGAGCTCACTTGACACAAAGAACACAAGATTATCCTGCCTTCAAAGCTTGAATTAAGCTAAACAACCTGCTCTATAGACTACAAGAAGATCTGCAATCTTGTCACAGCTGTTTTGTGTCGAAATCAAGACTTGGGACAAGGCACATTAGTATTAGTCTTAACGAATTACTGCAAAGGTTAGTAGACTTCTATGTTGTGCGGCATGACCGACTCACTCAGGTTGCGATTATTAAACGTCAATGAAGACGAAGTGCAAGGGGAAATGTTCATCGAAGATAAAATAGCCAGAAGATAAGACTGTAGTTTAAGTTTCGAGTACAAAGTGAGAACCTGCAAAAAAGAGCTTGGCGACTCTTACGACAAATCTGCTCAAGAACATCGATCTCTTTATGTCAACGAAGCATTTGTCGCATTTTTTAAGGCTCGCAGAGATTGAGCTCGAAGAGCTACAGGTTACTTATCTGAATTCAGCTCGCTACGCGAGACGGTGTCTTACATCCAAATGTTTACCTCTACTACAAACAGTCCTGCTATATTTCTTCTTCTATACAACTCATCTTCTCTGACCTTCCTTACCCACATTATCAAAGAATCTGAAAAAAGTGTTGCAGAAAAAGCTTCTTGTGAAACAGCTCCAGCATTATTATTTACAGCAAAACTTATCCACATTTTCAACCCCTTTCTACCTTTCAATTCTATCCTCTTAGCAGCTGGTCTGCCTCTCAAAAATTTCAAGCTTGCAACTTATTCCACCATGTCCCACGTTCAAGACGTCCCTGCGCGATTCTCAGCGCCAGCTTTCCTCTCCGTCAACGATAGCCTTCAGGAGCTTCACGCTGGAAAGAAGAACCTCGAGAAGATGTTGGTGATTAAGGATGATCCTCAAACTAGCCACGCGAAGATGAAGGGCATTGAAGTGTGTAAAACTCCTTCTAAAGAAGGTTAATATCAGGAGCTACCACAACGAGATGAGCAACGCCAGAATGCAAGGGTTGAAAGAGAAGGTGAAGGAAACAGACGCGGCAGCGGCGGTGACAAAAGACTTGGGTCTATTTGAACCGGTCTGCGCAACATGTTTTCTCGAAGATAGATAAATCTTCACATATACGAACGGTCCAAGAGGTTTTTCTAAGCAAGAGGAGAGCAGAGATTAGTGAACAGTCTCGAGTGAAATGCGGATATCGAGAACTGACAATGCAGGACCGGTATAATTTTCCGCCACGGTAACCGCGGCTCATTCGATATCGCAGACGTCAAGGCCTTGGAACATCAAAAGTTCGCGTGATTCGATGCGCCAGTCGTTCAAAAGAATGCAACTACTATGATTGTCATTTTTTGGCACCAAGAGAGCATCTTGCACGGTCTCAAGCAAGGTATTTTGTGGCAAAGAATGTGAAAGCCATTTAGAAACTTGTGGTTGTGTTGCGGCATGAGGTGGAGGAGTTGCTGGGTGTCTATCTGTGATGCAGTACTTAGAGCGGACAAACGCTGCCACTGATCTCTTGGCTAAGTTCGCCGCTGAAAAGCGACTCGGACGGTGGATGCACACATTGTGAGTCTAGGGCGAGATATCCACGAGTGAAGAGCTTTGAACTGATCTATCAACATTCTCTTGCGAGAGAGAAAGCAATACAAATCAAGCACCTCTCCTTGTACATGAGAGACTAAAGGGTTGTTCGACAAATTCGACACGCAAATGGTGAGAGTTGCAGAGCTATTGGTACGAAAGGCAATAATTGAACGCGTCCACGGCAAGTTAGTCGCCAACTTCTGTCGCGCGGGCTATTCGTCTAATCAATTTCAGCAGATGAATCAACCCAGGCCCGCTTGTGCTACAAGTCCGGGCATTTTTTTCGTCGTAAGATTATCCAGGCCGCGCTACCCAAGAAACGCAGCTGCGAGGGGCTTAACGCAAAGAGAATCTCTGGCTTTCACATTCACTATGCAGTATGATTATTTTATCAGTAAAGGACCCGGAGATTAGGAAGTCAATACTGGAACCTCACAAAAAGACGAAGAAAGATCTGGTCTAGCATCTTACTGATTCGAACATGAGAGGCCCAATCTGAATAGTCATGATATGTTTCGAGGCACTCAACCCCAACCTAAAGTCATGGGTGAGGTTTTGCGGGCGTAGCCTTCGTGGCCGGCAAAAATACTTCTCTCCTGGTCGTGAAGAATGCGTCGCAATATAACCTCAATCTAGGGTTTCATCACTTTACTCGGTTCAAGTTGGCAGGTTTATTAGTTTTCAGACGCTGGGTAAAGTACTTCGAGGTTACTACGATGTAAAGTCACACTCGCAGTGCTATGAGAGATCTGAAAACGAAGATTGACAGTTCAGCTGGTTCGAAGAAAATTAGGGCTATCTCTCGCCTCAGAAGGGATGGAAAGACCAATTGCAAGCTCTTAATAAAGGAGAATTGGAGAATATAAAAGGGGAAGAACAGACTTGATGCAAGAATTGCTCTCTTGAGAGATAGCTTACAGGTGCTAGTAAATGACTCAAAAAATTGCAAGCCAGATCCGAAGCAACGTAAAGCTACATTAACCCTAACCCTTCGTGAGCTTATTCGACGACGACGTTTTCGATACCATCGCGGCTCTTTGATATGGCCTCCTTGCCTCGTTCATTTCGCCAACAAGCGTTGCTTCGCTACATCAGCACTTTCGTTCTAACGAAGAATCCAAGAGAGAGCTAGATTGTAATACTCTCGCCAAATTCACTTATCATTACCCTGCCTTTTGATAGCGGAACCCTCCTTCCACGAAGTAATGGAGTTAATTCTCGCTTGTGTCGAGCGGGTACCTGGTGCTGGTGAAGAAACACTGCTCTCAACATTCATCTACAACCTTTGAATTGCTAAGAAGACTGCTTCAAGAGAACCATGTCAGCGACAGCGACTCTTTGATGTCGTTTCGAAAATAAAAGTAGTTCTCATCCAGAACGTGGTCACGATTAACAACCTAGCGAATGAAGTCTCGCAGTACATGCGAGGTATTAGGTTTGGTGACGCAATCGTCCAGTCCATGGTGTTTAACTTACACTGGGAAAACATGTCAAAGGAGATAAGGCGGCTTACGTAGGCACCATCCTGGACTTGTACCGTCGCATGGCAGAGCACGCCAGTCACCTACGCACAGCACGACACCGTCCATATGTGCCCTCGTACAGAAAGCTCATGGGACACTAAGTGATAAGAATTGAACAATCACATATCATACCTTAGCAACGTTTGAACCGTCAACATCCGCCAAGTATGCTTTCATCATGGAAAAGCTTCATCCTACTCATGAAGTGCTGTTCATTCAAGGACCTCGAAGTACACGAGACACTCCATTCTATACGAAGCATATCCGTAATCTTGCTCTATTATGCGTTCAAATGGAACCCTATATCTATCACGAGAAAATACCCCTTGGGGTTCTTTATTACGCTTTCCTTCACATATCGTCACAATCAATGTCGATAGATGAGATTGAATATCTCATAGAGTTGCGACGTCGAGTCAATATCTTTGACAGTTCGTGAGTTGATCTCGGTGTATCTTTCTTTCATTTTCTTTCGAATAATGAACGACGTATGTGGCAGATCAGATTACGAATTTCCTAGCCATAAGTCTCCTTCTTCATGATCAGCCGGCACAGGATCGGATAATTTCAGAACGAGCGCTAACCCTTTTCTCGCCAGTTCTGTTGGTGATTGCAGGACAGTCTTCATTAAATCTTTCTGCTGTAGTTGCTTATTCAACACAACAAGTACAAGCAGCAATAGAACAGTGAGAGGAATCAGATTACCAGGATACGTTGAGAAATTTTTGCTCTGATGAACTGAAAGGCATAAGACGCCACGAGAAGCTCGCTACTGACAGCTTACTATATATATCTTGATGTTCACAACAAGCACACAGGGGCTTGACTTCGGATCTTAGCCCGTTACATTCTTCCGTATGCCCCAGACTTACGACCTCTTCATGGATAATCACCTCAACGTTGCGAGGATAGTGCACGTCATCTATTGCGGCTAAAGATACTCAAAGTTCGGCGGCCGTCAAAATTCAAACGACAATGGTGAGCAGACACTACCACCAACGGAACTTTTCAGAATGATCTAGTTTTGCTGATCTATAAGCTTATCAACCGAAATTTAAGCTTTCCATTCTATTCGCAACCAAACTCGCTTTTTCAATTCTGATGGTTCTGTGTAACAGGTAATGTTACATTCAAAACCTTATATAAAACAAATCACTGCGAAATCGAAGGCCATGATTCCACAAGCGTACTGCTCATGCTTGCAATTGAATGGAAACGATTTGATATTTCGTTTCGTTGTCGATTGGCACAGAGCAACACTCGCTATCTAGTTAGTACTATATGGGCATCAGATGTGGCGAACATAACAACCAAACTTGAAAGACCTACCTCTCGACTATCCCAGCCCTTTGTACGAAGCCAGGCACTTCCGCCTACTTCGCTTTTATTTTATGCGTACATTACGTTTCATGCACTATGTGATCCCTATTGCTATAGATGATGGCTAGACTACAATCCTGGATCAATTGCGTTCCAACTGGTAGAAACAAATGCCGTCAAGACAATCTCAGATCTAACGCGTTTACCTAGCATGCTCTCGTAGCATCTCCAGCACTCTTTTATCTCGATATGAGTGCAGATTATGTTAAAGACGTGCCATCAAGTGTCATGTCATTGATTAAGGCTATGGTGCGCCAAGTACCTTATGTAGCTTCTCATTTCAAGACGGTAGCACATAATCAACTCATCAACCCAATTTTCCTTTCGAAAAGAAAGAGGTTCAGACAGTTCACTTCTGTTCTCTACTCGTCGTCCTTGGGCTTCTGATGAATATTTAAAGGCATTTAAGCAGAATTTTTATTCCGAGTCGCGTGGAATAACAGTCACCCATCAAAACTCATATCAAAACAAGCATGTCGGTCTTGTCGCAGCTTTGCAACGTAATAGAGGGACAGAAACCTTTAGGATCTCGTAAAGATGATTTTTCTCGCTGCTTACGCTCAAGTACAAGGTAAAGGGGTAAAAAGATTCTTGTGGATAGAAGACGCTTGATCTTCCTCTATCAACAAACACTACGACTTTGCAAGAGTCTTCGAGATCGAGTTGACGGGAATCCTTGACAGCGGTTTCACGTCCGAGCCAACACCCAAGATCACACAAAACCTAATGCTAGAATGGTTTAGCCGAGAAAATGGAACCGCAACCCCAATTGGTGATTGTTCGACGCAATAGTGGAGAATTACGACTCATCATCCCTATATATATATGTCTAGAAACTTTCCACCTCGTCCCGCTAAAAAGAATGAACAATCTACACTTCAAGTCGCCTTTACAGGAATATATCTCTCGTCGCAGTCTCTATAACCCTCGAGAGTGGAATACTATCATTCGTTCAACAGACTCTAGCACATGACACTTTCCAGTGTAATTCCAACAAGATGAAAGTTCAAGCTCTTCCGATTGCAGCCAATGAACCTTCAGAGAAAACCGAATATATAATCGGTAGCTGCATGCTCGTTCACAATGAAAGAGGTGTCCTGTTTGACGGAAAGGTATGAGATGTGCCGACAAAGAAGTCAGGAGGGTCAGAGATGAAACTCCGGGATTCCCCTCGGTTTACGCTTCGATGATCGTTGTGAAAGGGTGATTCGGACTTACAACCCGTACTCGGAATACAAACAGCAACTTTTTCTACTGGGCCTTTGTTACCTCTTTGTCTTCCCTTCATCGAAGATGTGCGTTCACAGACGATCTGACTGGTCAAAAGGATGGATTACAATCCCTACATCAAAAATCATACTTTCCGACTAGATACTTGTTGGATATAGACCTGCAGCTTTCCGCGATCAACTCGTCGCAGCAGCGGGGGATGGAATGAACCCCGGCGCCCTGATGGCGCCGATGTTCTTGCCAGACCCGCTGGCCCCACGAACTCCTGAGAATAGGAGACCAGCGGTAAGTTCGTGCACCTTACGTTTCGGTGCCGTTACTGATTCTTTTCAGCCCTTGGTGGGGATCAGCGGCCGCAGCGCCGGTGCGCCCCCGACTCAAGCACGTGTAATGTGCATAAAGTGCGCAAGGACCTTCCATAAGGAGGACAGAGCCTATCAATGCAACGCCACCTTTATTGGAAAGGTTATGTACAAGCGTTGTGACCGATGCGCAGAGATTAAAACCTCGTGCATAGCAGTGAGTATATTCGTTGGCTACGCAAGCTAAACGCTTACGTTTCGGCCTAGATTCCTGATGTTTGCGTGCCGTCCTTGAATCAGTCCTTCTATCTTGACGGTGTCTTCCAGAATGCTCCGGTGGGCGGAGACGTCGCCGCCTTGGATACTTGTTGGATACGAGCACTTAGCAACGAAATAGGCATGTCAGAGAAAGGACCTCGTCAAGCTTTTGTTTTATCAGATAAATTTTAACTCGCATGTTCAAGGCGATAACGAGTTGCAGAAGTTAAATTTGAGAAACTCAAAAAGACTTATGTTAAATTTAAGTAGCCCGCAAAAAGGATACAATTGCTTTCAAGTCTTCACAACTTTTGCGAAAATAATGATCAGTCTTCACCTGAAGATCATGAACCTTCTACAATAATTGTCTTCTCATCACAATAACACTTACGAGCCGTCATCAATGAGTTGAAGGAGAAAGACTGCAAAGACTTTCTAAGTTACCTTTGTGCAGACGAACTAAAAAGCAAAGGGTGTCAGAGAGACTCAGTCTTCAACATGACATGGCCATGCATATCTGCAGAGGTTCCGAAAGAGACGTTAGTATCTTCTTTTTTTTGTTGCTTGTCTTTATGATCTTACTCACGAACCACAGAAATGACTTATGTCGTAACAATTATTAACATTCTTGCGAATTTCAATACATCGGTACACGCAGAGATTTTGTGAATCTGTTCAATTTACAGAAAAAGGAAAACCACTACACTCATGATAAGGGTAATAGGATCAAGGATTTACGGCTATGGCAACCTGGTGACGGACCAGGACCAGAAACACAAGCAATCATTGCTTGGAGGCTTTTCGACGTAGGCGGGGACTATATGCTAGACCCAAGCTCGATTGACTCAACGTTTCCTCCAAAGAACGTTTACTTGTCAGACTGGTGGGTGGGCCGCATCGTTAGAAGCCCTCTGACATCACCAGCTTCAGGACCTAGTTATGTTACATCAAAAGACCTCTGGCAAATTGCAACCAAGATGGAGGGGCCCGTTCCGGATCCAGGACTATGGGGGATCTCATAGAAGATCCTTCGTCCTTAAGCAGCTCAATGGAAGGAAAATCAGGGGGGCATTCCATGGCGATGATCTTAAACGATTTGTGCCTCGCTCCGGGCACCTGGCTGAAGATCGGAACAGGCCCTATCCGACTAGCCAAAGCATAAGGAAGCCAAGTAAGAAGAAAAAGGAACCAGCTAAGGACCTAGTCTAGGTTGTTCAACGTCGAGCTCAACGACACTAAACAAAGCAAAGTGGTTCCTTTCTTTTGATGCTGTTTGTTTGTTTTTGTTTTTTTTAGCGCTAGTCCGTTTGGGGGTGGGGTGAGGATACGGATCAAATACACCTCACCTGCCCCAGCTTTTCTGCCGTTTACAACCACATCTTCACTTGTCAACCGCTTCAATAACATACTCATCATTGCATAGTGGTGCTTATTTAATCTAATTGGACGCATATGACATGTAAGCTTTACATGACAGGCTTAGGAAGACGATCAACAGGTTCTTCATAAAAACAAGAATAAGGAACAAGAGAGAGAGGCAAAGGCTGAGATAGATGCTTCAGTGATGAGGAGTCTCAAACAGTTTGAGCATCTGAATACTTTGATCCCTTTCGAGGATTCATATGCTAGATCCGACGCACCTGGAAGCACAATCACTGGCCGACGCCGTGGCACTAATAATTTTATTACTTTTGTTAAATCTTAAGCAGACTATAGCGCACGGTGACAAGGAGAAATGAAGCGTTGAGTTGCCGTTATGTCGCTTGTTATATTCGTATGCTATATTGTTGTAGAGTACAGGATTCGATCTGAGGGTCATATCAGAAACTTAAAATCCCAACATCTACTCCAAAGCAACCCCTTGGAAGTATGAACGCTCCAACCACATCGCTCGATACATGACACACAACAACAAAGCTCACTGCGCGCACTATGTTAATTCAAATTCAAGCATCTGTATACTATTAAAATGTCAATCCCAAGGATGCAACGAGTCAGAGAGATGGTCGATGTCTTAAGACTGAACAACGAGAATAGATCGAAAGGTCTAGTCATCACATCATTAAGTTCCCTCGTGTGCTATATAATTTACCATATGTTCTGCCTTCATTTCTTTATTTTATTCGCTGTTCTGTCTTTTAGAATGTCGGAATTGGCTCAACGAGAATGACCTAAGAGTTCGTTTCTCGGCATATGCTCGACGCACAGAGCCAGCAAAATGCAGGAGATGAATTTAAGCGAAAGCAGAAGGAGAACGAAAGACTAATCTACTCGACTAAATCAGAGGTCTCGATGAAACCACGTAAAGCGCAGAGCTGCAGATATAGATAAACTCTAGAAATCACGCTTATTCAACTCTCATATCACAAGTCGAAACCCAGCGCTGTAATTTGCAATGCCTGTTATCATCACGGTCGAAGACCATGGCGAAGGGAAATGTCTTAGGTCGCTGGGGGGCCACAAATCAGGGAGGGCAAGCGTAAGGCCGAGAAGGGATGCTGGCCCAAGCCGCTTTCCCGCCAGCTAAAGATGCTGCGTGTCCTGGATGCAATCGGCCATGGAATTATCTGGGTAGGAATATTGGTAAACAAAGATTTGACACAGAATGCTCTGACCGACCAATACCCCGCCGACTTGGGTTGCCAGGAAAGATCAGACTCATCAGACTACCATACAGAGAAGCTAGGAAGGTATTCAAACCGCACGACTCAGCGGACCTAAACAAGGAATGATGTTTCGCTATGCCCTTGATATATTAAGACCAACCTACTAGTTAGAGACGAAGGAGTAAACTCGAGCCTTTCATGACTCTTCAAGGCATCAAAAGAATCAATGAGCCGACCAAGAAAAAGCTAAATGGTCTGACATACGCTCGCCGAATGCACAAACATTCCTGATTTGGACTGGGCGTTTCTGCACACTTGGAGAACGTCCCTCAGCAGCTCAAGAAACGGATGTCGCCAGGTCCAGGACCAAAACCAACTAAGGACTTAAGCACGAAGATAATGACGAAGAAGTCTTTGATGAAGCAGAAGAAGAGCAGTCATGAAAATAAGATACCAATCGTATGTAGAGAATCCAAGCTCAGAACCAGGCAAGCACCTTTGAATATCGACATTCGATGAATGAGGCAATAGCGCTGGGCAAGACCATCATCGTCAGCTTCAGTGAGTTGCTGTACCACCGAGAGATGACGATACAGAACCGAATCTGAAATTACCCATCTTACCGGTGCCAACTTATGTCCTTCACTGTCCCCATATCCGCCAGTGGTTCGAAGCAAGCTCTGACATCCGTTCTAACACAGTCGGCTCTGGTCTCGATGAATCCGCTATTACAAACACGCTGTCCTGCTCGGCGATTTCGATTCTGACGGCATCTCCATCTGGAAATTCATCAACGATGTCTCCTTGGTGATCACAATCTACTCGACGTAGGGTACCACTGCCACCAGATCCGCGCGGACGCGATGGGAATTTTTGGCTTGCTACAGGAAAGCAATTTCCAACCTTCTAATCAATAAGTTGAAAGCGACGTCTCTTCGGTCTATCGCCCCTTATAATGGGGACACGGGAAGGATTCATGGGTCCCAAACCGGTCTGTGGATGCAGTCCACAGAGCAAGTTTACAAAGTTTTCCTTAACTCACAATGTTTGTTTTGCAGAAAACGAAGGGGAATAAATCGATATTAACCAACTAATCGAGAATTCTTTACTTTATGTTCTTCTCAGAAACACGAACGATGAAACTATCTCAGTCTAATTCATCATTCTGCATCCATCAAGACAGTACTAAAACCAGTCTTATAATTACTCCGCAAAGACTAAACGCGGCCAAAGTCAGAGCTTCCACTATCATCGCTCTTAACCTGATAGAAATTCAAGTCTAACGATGAAATGAACAGTGATTACAACCTTTGACCTGCAGTGGGACGGTCTTGAAGATTCTCTTCGCGGAATAGATATGAAGAAACCTTTGCCTTGCTAGACGAGAATAGACCCCTGATATGCATGGATGCTGAACACAAAGAATTGAGAGCTCAAGAATTCGTCTAAGCTCGAGTGAAATTTTCTGCCTCTCAAAGACGTGAAACACGTTCCACCAGGCAACGGCTGTATATTATCCTCAGCTAATCATCAACTGATCTTGTCTATTATACTTCAGCTATCATCATGATACGAAATTCAGAAAAGAGAGTCAATCGAATTAGACGACGACGTTGAGATCTTCAATATGTGATGCAATATCATTTCGGTCCAAAAGTCATGGTTGAATCACCTCAACTCTAAGCAAAAAGCATCGACTTGAAAGCTTGTTTCCAGAAAGAGATAGTTGAAAGTACATTCGAGAATATCGAGATCGTGGTGAATCACAAAGAACATCACTGCCGCACAATCGAGATGTAAACTACGCGGGGGGCCAACATCATTCAAGGGTCCGTTTCTTTAGACGATGAAAATGCCCAGGGATGTACAGAAACCGTGCCTGGTTTCCATAGATATATCGGGAGCTGGTGGGAGAAGGTAAAGACCCGTGGGAAAGTACCAGACGGTCATGTGCATGGGCCTTGAGAGCCTAGGGACATATGAGGCGGGCCCTGGGAGCTCAAGGCCATCCCAGGGCTCGCTGGGCTGGCTGGGTCGGCTGGGCCAAAGCACTTTTCCTGAGCCGGTCGAAAAACCGTCGATGGGTGGTTGAATACAACATTAAAGTCAACTACAGTGAGCTTGAATAATGTAAGACATCGTAATAAGTTTCAGCTGATTCATCAATTCTTTATTCTTGCAATTCTTTATTCTTGCCGTCTTAACAACTGCATTATTGTCAACATTGCTGAACACGCAATTTGAACGAGTGATATGATGAATGTAGAGTAAGAACAGAGTCTATAACTTATTGACCTGAACAAGAACTCTTCATACCACAAGAATCTCGACAAATTTATTGAGAAAAGCTCAAAAATTCAATGATTGATCAATTTTCTTCAAAATACTTCAGATGAACAAAAGCATAATCTTCTCAGTACTATGTCTCGTCGTATGTTTCGTGATCTGACTAGTAAGTCTTTTGATTTCTGCTCGTTTAATATCTACAAACACTATCTTTGCAAGTTTATCTCAAGATCTTTGAAGATTAACATAATCTTAAGCTGCTGTTGAATCAAAAGCGCGAAGAAGTACGATGATGAAAACTCTGCATCAGAAGTTCACTGTTCAACAACTTCATCAATATTACTGACAATCAGAAATTCATCTCACAGCTTTGTAAAAGTGATCTAATCTATCAGAGCAACTATGCAGATGCAATCAATAAGATAAAAGAAGAGCTTGAAGTCTTGAAGATGCAATGAAAAGAAAAAATCATGAGACTAATCTTTGAAAATCTTCTGCAACATTCTTTACATCTGTCAGAAACTGAGTTAGACTAGAGATACTATCAATATAGAAGACTGATATTATTATTATTACTTTGATAGAATCTAGATACAAGACAATACATCAGATAATGTACAAGACGAAAGATCAAGAGCAAAAGAAAAGAATGAAAGTTCAACTTTTATATACATGAATCGAGCAGAATCAAGACTAAACAATAGTTTTATTAACTTAAGATTGCAGAAGTTCATGCACATGACTGAGATGATTGAAACAGAATTGCTGAGACTAAATTAAGATGATGATGATTAGATTGATAACTTGATTCATTGAACTAATTCAATGAATCGAGATTATTTAAGATATCAATGATTTATATTCTAAATTGAATTGATGATTTGACATCATGACAGTAATTCTTCTCTTCAAGACTGAGCTTCTGCAAGATGATAAGAAGAAACAAGATGAAACAAGAAAGAATCAAAGACAAAGATTGAAATGAAACAAGAATTGATGTGAATGCATTTTAATGTGATGAAGCACAGATGAGACTAGAATAGATCTGAGTCACATTTGAGTCAGATTTGAGCAAGATGTTTGAAGAATGAGATGAGATGAAACGCATTTTAACATGATGATGCACAGTGAAATTGAAACACATTTGAATCACATCTGAGTCAGATTTAAACAAGATGTTTGAGTCAAATCTAAACAAGATCTGAGTCAGATCTGAGTAAGAAAAAGATGAAATGCAGTTTAGTGTGATGATGCACAAATGAAACTAGAATACATCTGAGTCACATCTGAATCAAATTTAGACAAGATGTCTGAAACAGATCTAAGCAAAATCTGAGTCAGATCTGAGCTGAATTGAGATGATGAAGATTGAACTTAAAGTTCTTGACATTGACATTGAGATATCACACATGACAATACATGTGATTCTTCAACGACAGAATTGACGAGATGATATTCATCGAGCGCTTGCTCACAATTATTCAGAAGATGAAAAGACTCTCAAGTAGAAAAGTGATTTTCTCAATTGATGTAATACTTGAGCAGAGATGAGTTATAGCATTTATCACGCTTGAAGTTTAGTATGCTGTTTACATATCAGAATCTTTCGTCATTTTTGACAATAATGAGTTCTCAAGATTTTTGATGTTGACTCAAAAAAAAGTCACTTGTGATATGATTCAGAAGAGTGACATGAAAGATTGAATGAATCTTCATGAATGCTGAAAGATTTAACTTAATGATCAAAGAATTGTTCTTAAAAACATACTTGATCTTGAAGAGATCAATGTTATGATCATCTAACTTAACAGCGAAACAAACGATGTTGAGATTGCAAGCATTCAGTCAAACTTCATCTTCGACGAAGTATTTAAAACAAGAACGACGAGAGAGATTGACATTGAATTTGTAAACGATCTGAGCTATAAGCATCTCATCACGTAAATGCTCAGTTAGTTTCTTCATCTTTTTGATGAACTCTTTGACATTGATTAACTTGTCTCAAGCTTAAGATGTAAGATTCTCAAACAAAGATTTAAAAGACTTGAAATCTAGATGTGAGTTCTGACTCAAATTGATCAAGAAGAATGATGTTAAAGTGATTAACAATGATGCATTATTGACGATGAATTCAATTAGAAACATCGATCATTTGACGAAATCAGCTAAAACTGACTACAAGCTCATCAAGCTAGCATCAGTCAAAAATATCTGTTTAGTCGAGCTTCTAGCTCACAAGCTCTAATAGTCACTCATCAACAACTAATAGCTAGCTACAAGCGCTTGTATCTTTTGATGACAGTCATTTGCTCAAAAGACATCAATTGCTCAAAAGATATAATGCGCAATACATGTTCACTTTTCGTACGTTTCTACATTCAAGGTTCGTATGTAATCAAATAAATCATTTGATGAATTGATTATTTAAGTAGCTATTTAATCATCTATTTAAACATGAAGAATGCTTGGTAGAAAATCATGTAGAAAGTCATGAAGAGTGCTTGATAGAAAAACATGAAGAGTGCTTGGTAGGGAAACATGAAGGGCGCTTGATAGGGAAACATGAAGGGCGCTTGGTAGAGTGCTTGGTAGGGAAACATGAAGGGCGCTTGGTAGGAAAACATGAAGGACGCTTGATAGAATGCTTGGTAGGGAAACATGAAGAGCGCTTGGTAGGGAAACATGAAGGGCGCTTGGTAGGGAAACATGAAGGGCGCTTGGTAGGGAAACATGAAGAGCGCTTGGTAGGGAAACATGAAGAGCGGTTGATAGGGAAACATGAAGGGCGCTTGGTAGGGAAACATGAAGAATGCTTGGTAGAAAGCCATGTAGAAAGTCATGTAGAGAGTCATGTAGAAAGCATTGTTTGACTCGTGTTATGCGCTTGATCGACGCGTATTTTGAAGCATGTAGAATGTTTGATAGAGTGTTTGATAGAAAGCTCAGTCGATAGCTCAATAGATAGCTCAGTAGAAAGATCGATAGAAAGATTGATAGAAAGATCAGGAGAAAGATTGATCGAAAGATTGATCGAAAGATTAGTAGAAAGCTCATTAGATGACTCGATTGAAAGATCAGTAGAAAGCTCAGTGAAAAGCTCAGTAGAAAGTATTGTTTGAAGCACTGTTTGACTCATGTTATGCGCTTGATTGACGCGTCTTTTGAAGCATGTTTTGAAGCGAGTAGACTGACTAGTAGATGAACGAGTAGATAGCTGAGTTGATAGCTGAGTTGATAGCTGAACATGTTGATATTTTGATTGTTGTTGTTCTAGAAAGTAGAAACTATGAAGGGAAAAAGAAGGTGAAAACTTCGAACTTTCTAGCGTCAGCTCTATAGAGCTCGAAGCGAAGATTATCGAGTAGATAGCTGAGCATGTAGAGTGACGAGTAGATAGAAAGTCATGTAGAAAGCATTGTTTGAAGCACTGTTTGACGTGTTTTATGCGCTCAATCGACGCGTTTGATAGAGAGTAGAATGAAGAGTAGATAGGCGAGTAGAGTAAAGAGTAGATGAGCGAGTAGATAGACGAGTAGAGTGAAGAGTAGATGAGCGAGTAGATAGATGAGTAGAGTGAAGAGTAAATGAGCGAGTAGATAGACAAGTAGAATGAAGAGTAGATGAGCGAGTAAATAGACGAGTAGAATGAAGAGTAGATGAGCGAGTAAATAGACGAGTAGAATGAAGAGTAGATGAGCGAGTAGAGTGAAAAGTAAATGAGCGAGTAGATAGATGAGTAGAATGAAGAGTAGATGAGCGAGTAGATAGACGAGTAGAATGAAAAGTAGATGAGCGAGTAGATAGACGAGTAGAATGAAGAGTAGATGAGCGAGTAGATAGACGAGTAGAGTGAAGAGTAGTGCTAAATTAGCTAAATCAGCTTGTAGCTGATCTATGTAGCATGTAAGCTAATCAACGATGCAAACTCAGCTGACAGCTAGCTTGTAGCAAACGTCTCATCTAGTAGCTAGCATATGCGTCTCAAGCGCATTAGTATTGAATGAACTCTGCTCACTAGCTCACAAGCTATCTAAGCTCTTTGTCGAAACGTCGATGAACTATTCTGACATTTGTAGCATTGATAGTTGCAACGTTGAATAATTAATAATTAATTTGACTATCTAAATAATAGCTATTTACACAGTTTAATATATGCGTTGAGAAAGTCAATGAGAAAGTTAATGAGAAAGTTAATGAGTAAACTAATGAGTAAACTAATGAGGTAGAAAGTCATGTAGAATGTTCGATAGAAAGTCATGTAGAATGTACAATAGAGTCATGTTTGATGCTTGATAGAAAACAAATTTGATTCTTGATTGCAAAGCAATTCGAAGCTTGGTGAGAAGTCATGTAAAGAGTCATGTAGAAAGTCATGTAGAAAGCATTGTTTGAAGCACTGTTTAACTCATGTTATGCGCTCGATCGACGCGTATTTTGAAGCATGTAGAATGTTTGATAGAGTGTTTGATAGAAAGCTCAGTAAAAAACTCACTAGTAGAAAGATCAATAGAAAGCTCGATTGAAAGATCAGTAGAAAGCTCACTAGAAAGATCGATCAAAAGCTTAGTCGATAGCTCAGTAAATGACTCGATCGAAAGCTCAATAGAAAGCATTGTTTGAAGCACTGTTTGACTCGTGTTATGCGCTCAATCAACGCGTATTTTGAAGCATGTTTTGAAGTGAGTAGACTGATTAGTACATGAACAAGTAGATAGCTGAGTTGATAGCTGAGCTGTAGCTGAGTTGATAGTTGAACATGTTGATATTTTGATTGTTGTTGTTTTAGAAAGTAGAAACTACGAAGAAAGAAAGAAGATGAAAACTTCGAACTTTCTAGCGTCAGCTCTATAGAGCTCGAAGTGAAGATTATTGAGTAGATAGCTGAGCATGTAGAGTGACAAGTAGATAGAAAGTCATGTAGAAAGCATTGTTTGAAGCACTGTTTGACGTGTTTTATGCATTTGATCGACGCATTAGATAGAGCGTTTGATAGAAAGTTCGATAGAACGTTTGATAGAAAGATTGATAGAGCGAGTAAATGAAGCGAGTAAATAAGCGAGTAGATGAAGCGAGTAAATGATGAGCATGTATGAACAAATGCAGATTTTATTGACAAAAGCAGAGCTCTGTTCAGCGAGCTCAGCTTAAATTTCGATTTTATTCAGCTTTAAGCGACAAATGTTTCTTTCGCTAAACTCTAAAATTTAATTCACTTTACAAACTGCAAATGTATGAATGCTTTTGTTCTTGCGCTCTTGTTCTACTTGATCTCTGACATTGTTTTTCATAACTGCTTTGTCTGTCTCATTCACTTCTTTTCAAACATTGAATTGTCTTAGTTTGTGTAATCATTTGAATATGACTACATGATCATTATTCTGTCGCTTGTAGTGTTTTTTGATCTCATTGAATTAATTTTCATCACGATTTCAACTTGTGATAGACTTTGAATTTACAAATAGAGTGAACATTATCTGTTAAAGTCAGCATTGTTCTCTTGATAATGTATTTGAGTAATGCAACAGTATTGATGAAATTTGAGTAGTTTAATAAAATAAGAACTTGTAGAGAATTTGAGAAAGTAAGAAATATAACATCAAGTGAGATGAATTAATTTTCACGAAGAATTATTTCTGAACTGTTGAACAGAGTGAAAAGTATCTGTTAAAGTCAGCATTGTTCTCTTGATGATGCATTTGAATAATGCAATAGTATTAATGAAATTTGAGTAGTTCAATAAAATATGAACAGATAGAGAATTTTAAAAAGTAAGGGAAAAACTCATCAAGTGAGATAAATTTGATTTTGAGTACAACGAGAAAAAATTAATTATTAAAACTAACACTTATTTAATATTTAGAACAATTTATTTTTCACTTTTTCATTTTCATTTTTCAAACTATTTCTTGAATAATGCTTCAAGAAATAACACATTTGAATTTCAATAAAACATTCAAAAAATTAATTCTTGAATTTTGATATCTTGATAAACATCATACATCAATACTATGACATGCAGCAGACATAAAATCAATAATGCATACTGATAATGCAATATGATTTGTTTATTGCTGATAAATTAATTTTTAGCACGTTCATCAGCACATAAGAAATTGATGAATTCAACTGATAATTATGTTATCAAAGAAACTACTTCAGTCTTTGAATCTACTAAAAAGATAATGCACATGAGTAATGCATTATTGACTGACATGTTAATGCTTTGCAACAGAAAACTAAAAAACGCTACAAATCAGAAATGATTGCATTGTGCAAGATTCAAAAATATCAGAAGTCAGTTGAAAATCTTATTTTCAAAATGATCTTCAAACGACTTGTGAGAAAGATTGTGCACGACTGTGCTTATGCAAATATGCTATCATATAACTATTGAATTCAGCGCTCTGCCTTAAGTGCTCTTCAAGAAGTCACTAAAAACTTTATGTGCTTTTTTATGAAAAGTAAGTGCATTACTTTTTTGCATTATCACTCTTGTTGTAGAATTTTTATTGACATTTTGCTCTATGCAGACATCAACTTGATGACAATTCATGTCAAATGCATCATCATTCAAGATAGAAATATGAGATTTATGAAGAATCTCATGATGAATCTTGATGTCATGTTTTTCAAGACAGACTAGAAAATGTCTGTCTTCTTTAATTAGATAGACAGTGTAATTCTTGAAATCACATTCACATTACTCTTATGCATTATTCTTGTACATTGACTTAATTGTACTTCTAATAAGTACTTACTTTAAATGCAAGACTTTTAATAAATGAGATGATATTACAGATTTATGAATAAATCTGCATTAGAACAATCTTCAAAGATACTTGAAATGAATCAGCAGACTCGTTAATCTCTTGATCATCATTCTTTTCTCTGTGATAAATATTTCAGAGTTCAGTAATAGTCTCATCTGAATTCAAATTCATAGTTTAATTGTAATACTTCATCAACATTATTTATTTCATCATTTTTAAACTCATTTATGATCAATCTCATTGACATACTCTTTTAGCAAGACTGAAAGTTCACTCAATATTTATTAAGAATATTGAGCATGAAAGAATATTTTTAATCATTTGCATCAATTTAGAAAAATTTCAAGCATTGTCTTTTCAAAATTATCATGTTGAACATTTCTCATTTATAACATCAATGCAAAGATATCAATCATCTTCGTCTTGAAAAGAATGAGCACATTGAGATTGTCAAAGCAATGATCTTTTAACAGTTGTAACAAATTACAAGATCATTAGTAAATAATCAAATGCATTATCATAATGCATTATTTCATCAGCATCACTTCTTACTCTTTGTGCTTCTGCTCTCAAATCAACAGCTGAATCTTTATAGTAATGATAAAAATACTTTTTAAACTCTGTCTTGTATTTAATCTTGTAATGAATAAACTCTTCATCATGATCTGTATTTTTATTGTTTTTGTCATCTCAAGTCTTGTAAAGATTTAGCTTCATTGTAGAATTCAGAATATTTGCAAGATTATATATTATTTCATCATTGTCTTTAATCTTGACATAATACTTTACAAGTTTGATTGAAACTTTTTTACAAGTCTTTATTATAACAGCACTTGATGAGCAAGTACTTCTTATATTCTTTTCAATCTGCTTAAAATAATTGAAAAGTGCATTAAATATTCAAAATCTTAAGTGAATATCTGCATTAATTGTTCATAATACTATTAAAGTGCATTTGTAGAAGAAATTTAATAAATTATCAACAAGCAAAATCATGAATTACTCACTTTCATTAAGTTTAATTTTTGTGATCTTAAAATCTTTGCAGTATTTCTCTGTTCAAAGATCAACAAATTCACGTAGTTGATATGCTCAATAAAGCATCAAGTATGTAGAGTTTCAATGAATGCAAATATCTTGTATCAGTTTTTTAAATCTTTTGTCATTCTGCTCTTGAAAAGCTCTGAAGGGAATTAATCGCTGAGAAAAGTCGTTGACAGCTATTGTCAGAGCATGAATTTAATTTCATGATTAATAAATGCATTACTTTTTTGCATTATTATTTGAAGCAATATCTTTTTGATCACAATAAATAATTCTCTGCTTGTTTCAATATCTTGCACTTGATCATTCTTTAATTGAGTAATAATGTTATCAGCTATTGTCTTTAATTCAAGAGCTTGAATAAAATCTTGAGTCATAAGATTGATGATGTGAGTCAAGCAATTAATGAAATTCTGTGTTCTGTCTTATTGAAACTTGCAATGACTCATGATCTTTTCAAGTTTCTCTTTCAAGATATTATTATTGCTTGCATTATTAATAACAATCTTGAAAAGCTTGTTCTTAATAACGTAGTTTTTCAGAATTTTCATTAGCTTCATTATTAATTGATGATTGATATGCTCAATATTGAGAGACGTAAATTTAATAAGATGTTCACGAAACTGAAATTCAATATTGACTCAGTATATCAACATTCTCAAGTATGTTATTCTTTGAGAACTAAATCACATGTTCAAAGCAATAGAAACACGTTGTGACTCTTTAAGATTCATTCTGATCTGATCACAAATCTTCTTATAATGAGAGAGAATCATAGTTATCATCTTTGTGCAATGCACAATCTGCAGATCTGAACGAAGCATTTGTAACAGCGTTCAAAACTGCTCATTATCAATGATTCAAAAGAGTAAATTCAAGTTAACAAAAATCTGGCATAATTGATTTTTTCAATTCTCTTGATTGAAGACAAAGATTAACTCGATATAACTTTTCTTTTAATAGTTTGTCAATTTTGCATTATCAATTTGCATTATCAGATATGACTTACTCATTTAAAAGTCAGTTCAATTTATGATTATGAATGTTTGCGTTTTCGCTCCGTCGCTGTGCAAAAGTCTAATTCAAGATGCTTTTTCATAACAGATGTGCTAAAGCTATTAAAAGCTGTAGAATGATTCATAATTTTATTGCAGATTGTGCATGAGATTTTGAGCAACTCTTTAACTATCAAAGTCAACTGTATAAAGTAATTTCATATATCAAATTGTTTATCATCTTTGACTTTTTTGAATCAGAGCGAATTAATTATCTTTTTTTGAATCTTGTTTTAAATACTCTTGACAACAAAGATTTGAGATCATCATTATAGAAAAGAATCATCTGTATTCAAAGTTCATTAAACATACTCGCTATTCTCTTTTATTTTTAGCTGTGAGAAATTCTTATGAATTTTATTCATTGCTTCTTGTTTAATCTTCTTCTTTTTAAAATAATGTGAAAGTTTCATAAATCTTTAATTGAATAGATTGAAAGTTGTCAGCGAACTAAACATTCTGTTGTATTGTAGAATGATTTGTATTTGCAACGTAATAATAGTAATAATGAATAGCTTGAAGATAATATATAGAACAATGAGTAATGCAAAAAGATAATGCAATTTATTGCAAGAAAACAACAAGCGAACATGTTGTTCTATGTTTCTATTCTTAGCTCTCTTAATGTCAAGCTTGAATTCTTGACAAGTTGAGTTAAATTGACTCAACTGCTACTTGAGTCACGTTGAGTCGAGTTGAAAATATGCTCAACTTGACTTAAATTAAGTTGAAAATGTGAGCAACTTGATTCGAGATTAATTCAAGTTCAAAATGTCAATCTGAAACTCAATTTAATGATCAGTTTAATTGAGAACTTGAATTTACACATCATCTTCATAGTATTGATGAGAACGAAACAAAGTTATCATGAGATTATTTCACAGAAGCAAAGACTTTCAATGCTCTTAAAGAAGTATCATGAAAAAATTATAAGAAAACATAGAGAGTGAATTCGTGACGTTGAAACCTCATTTCAAAATACTTTTTGACATTTTGAAAAAGATGAGAAAATTTTTTTGTACTGCATGATTTACCTCAAGAGTGAATCAAAGAAGCTTTGATTCAATTATGAAGAAACTATGTTTGCAGCTCAGCAGACGTGATTCAATTTTATTGATTTTTTTCTCAATCTAATCGAGAATTCAATGAATTGAAGCATAAACGTGACTCAGCAGTATGTGAATGCATTGCAACGCTTGAATCAGATGATATGAATCTTTGCAGTCTATCTGAGCATCTTGAAACATCAACTTTCATTGTATAGTGATGAGCATAAGTGAACTCATTTATTCATTAAGTTGAGATCTGAGCTGCATGTGATCATTACTAATGTGCAGTCAATTTCTATTACATGAAATGCGTTAATTGATCTTATCACTTGATTGAAAATTAATCTGCGAAAAGAGCACGTCTTGTTGTTAAAACAACTTTGAGACGAGAACTTGCATGATCAAGATAAAGTCAATAAGAAGACTCATTCAAAGCGAAAGAAATTTCATTGATTAACTAGACTTGATTCTTTGTCAAAGACAAGCTCACATGCTTTGTCACATTATAGTAAGAATTTGTTCAATATAACGTGTTACATATGCAATTGAAAAAGTCATTACTTTACTGATTATAAAGATGAAAAAGTCAAGAATAAATTAAAAGAATTTGATGTAAATTGATTTGATTTGATTTGATTTGAATTCATACACTCTTGTGACATCGATTTAAGTTCAACTCATGAGAGAAACTATGCTATGTGTATCAAATGAACAAAACTCTTTGAGAAAGAAAATTGCTCGTCGACTACACAATGACTTCACGTCGTCGAAACAATAAATTTGACACTATGTTATCAGTAATAAATCTATAGCTTCTATTCAGCGCGTGATGCTTAAGTAAACTCTTAATGAGTGTCTGTGTTGTTTGATTATGATGCATCGTCTTTGCTCTGCTCTTCATTGATGATATTCTATACAACAATGTTTCGATTCAATTCTTGATTCAAAGATGAAAGATGTTTTCTTTGCATTCATGATGCTTGTGATTGTAATGTCGAAAACTGCGTTCTCTTGCTCAATGATTGTCATTCATTGAGCAGAGAAATATGTGATGAAAGAAAGACGCGTACAATGAGAAGATAGAGTGCGATTGTATTAGATAATTCTATTCTGCTCTTGATTTGACTTATGTCACGTAAACGTTGAATAGATTGTTAGTATAGACATGCGATCGCAATCGTTCGATGCATGACTCTGATCGATAGTAGAGAATGCGTTCTGATCGTTCTCATAAGCTCTCGATCTTTCACATAGATAGATGTATGACTTGACGTCAAGTAAAGAAGATGAGCTCAAGCTCTCTCAATATATCAGCGTGATCGATGAGTCACTACTTCTTCGAGCACTGTAGTCACGACTCTCAGACTCATCATCTGAAACGACTATTTTATCTGATATCTTTTCATCAATTACTTGACAACATTATTGATGTGATGAAGACGTTTCAGTATATTGACGTGATCGACGAGTTCTTAATTCTTCGATCACTTATAGTCACAACTCTCAGACTCTTCATCTGAATTATCTATTTCACTAGTAGTATCTTTTCATCTCTTACTGACTTCGACATGTCATTAATCTTCTTCGTAGATCAGTTGTGACTGTTAGAAAGAGTGTTGTCGCGTAGATGAAAACTCTGCATGACAGCTTTCATGATCACGCAACGTTCTAACATCATTCAAACTGCGTCGAATTGAGATCTCTTGACTCTTCTGACTTCTATTCGAACACAGAATAGAATCAAAAGATTCGTAGTCGACATCACATACAGATGAATCTCGTTGTCGACCTGATTTAAATTGAGTATTCATTGATTCAATGTCACATATAAATCATTTTAAGATTTTGAAAAAAGACAAGCTTTTGATAAACACTTCAAATCATTGAGAGAAAAACAAGAAGTTCTCTTCATAAAGATTCTTATATATAAAGAGCATGTAATTCAGAGAGATCAGAAGATAGAAATGAAGATTTACATGAATATTGATGTCAAGATGAACGTGATTAGACAACGTTTCATCATTGAGCAAAGTATGTCATTGCTGAGCATTGATCTTTCAAGATTTATTTAAATGAATAATCAGAATGTTTATTGCTATGACATTTATGAAATATGTTATTGACTTATAAACAGCTGAAGCATAAAGAAGAAAGATATAAGTATTTTCTATGCTATTGACAAGAAAGAATCTTTCTTAATCTTGAATATATCAGATATGCAATTCAAGCGTATTTAAATAAACATGATTGCAAAAACATGATGTTTTGACATGAATGAGCATGCATTTAAGTTATTTATCGCATAAAAGTTTGTGAAAGCTCTACAAAAGAAGTTTACTGTGTATGCTTTTATCATAATCAACGTTGTCAAAGAATCAATCATTGAACATCAAGTGAAAGCAATGAATAATGTGATGAGTTGTATCACAAATGCGCTTGAAACGCAGATTCTATTCATTGAATTGAAAGAATACAAAGATGTATTCTTAATAAAGAGTATTAACAAATTGCTCTTGCATGAAAATTATGATCATGCAATCGAAATCACTGCAAAGTTGTCATATGAATCATTGTATAATTTGTTGAACATAAAGTTAGCGACTCTGAGACAGTATTTAAACGATGTCTTAGCGAAAGAATGAATTAAGCACTTCATCAGTTCAACTGATGCATTTATTCTATTCATTCTCAAAAAGAATGATAGTCTTCATTTATACATGAACTATTGAGATCTAAATAAGATTACTGTCAAGAATCATCATTCACTGTCTTTAATTAATGAAACTTTAGACAAACTCAGTAAGATCAAGCAGTTTATTAAGTTAAATCTGAAGAACATTTATCATCATTTCAGAATTCAACATGAAGATGAGTGAAAAACAATGTTTCATATTCATTATGATCACTTCAAGTATATAATCATGTTGTTTAATTTAATCAATGCATTTGTCATTTTTCAGACTTATATTAATAAAATTCTAACAGAACTTTTAAATGACTTTTATGTTGTTTATTTGAATGACATTCTAATCTTTTTAATAAAGAAGACTGATCACGTAAATCACTTGAAGCAAATTCTTGAAAGATTAAGAAAGTTTAAGCTATATGTTAGCTTGAAGAAGTGTGAATTCTTCATCATTAAAATAAACTTTCTAAAATTTATCATATTCACAGAAAGTGTTTCAATAAACTCAAGTAGAATAGACATCATCAAAACATGATTCAGATCGAAAATGTATTGAAAAATACAAGTTTTTCTGAAATTCATCAATTTCTATCGACATTTTATACATTATTACTCTCAGATAGCAGAGTCTTGAACAGAACTGTTGAGAAGTAGTGTAAAAGATGTAAAAATGAGCTCATTTATATGATTAAACGAAGTGAAACAAGCATTTAATTAGCTTCATGACATCTTTATGAAAGCATTTATTTTGAGACACTTTGACTCAGAACAACATATACACATTGAGATCAATGCATTTAATTATGCAGTCATGAGATTAGTGATGAAACTCATCTGTACATGATGTTGACTATGAATTTACTGTTTAGCTACAGTAAAGTCTAAAGATTATCAAAAGTTTGAATGACATCGAAATGCTGCGTGATGATGAAGCGCTGTGCATTGATTACATACAGAGTTTTCGTGATTATGCAGACTTTAATAATCTCAATGCGCATGCTACAAGCAATTTATATGCAGATGAGAAAGTCAAATAGAACGCAGAACTACGAGAAAAATTGCTTATAAAAATCATTTGATTTAGTATCTTGTTGCTGCGTTCATGATGATGAAAACTGAGACAGAACACTCTTGCATTTGATCTGTTAAGAGTGATTAGCAGAAAGAACTTGAATTATGAACATTCTTTAAATTTACATGCTAATTACGTATAAATCTTGTTAAGACTGCGTGTCTGTTACTATGATATGAACAACTCATGAGTCTTGTTAAGTTCAACATGAGCAAACTTAAGAATCTCATTAATATTATTTAACAAACGTTCAGACACAGACATTCTATATGTAAATAATATGCTGATGAAAAGACTTTGTTAAGAGAAGAGAAATATAAGCGAATTAATAGAGAATTGATTGAACTACGCTGTCTGATTAAAAGTGTAGCAGATGAACATTTTTGCAAAACATGATCAATCTGCATGAGAAAGATCTTTACAAATAACATGAAACAGATGAATTGCACACTTTACAAGTGAAGTGAGTGTCTGCAAGACATGATATATAATGATGATGACTGTTGATCTTAAGAATTTTTTTTCTTCACTGAGCTTTAACTCTTGAATGTCTTGATGATAGAATCAACTTCTAGTCAAAGATATCATCTGTATAGTTTGAGAAAACAGTAACATATATCAATGTGAGTAAAGAAGAAATCGACTGTGATATGCATGTGTATTGCTGACGAAACGTCTGCAACTCATGCTTAAGAAGTAAACTGTTAAAATCTGAGCAGCGAGAGATTTTGTTCATCTTGAACTGTGAATCTGCTGTGAGAAAAACTCTTTGAGTGATCTCTTGAATCTAAGGGAAAAATCAGCATAAAGATCGTGTCTTATGTATGTTGCATGCAATGTATACAACATATTTTCAATAGATTTTGTTAAGACTGCGTGTCTGTTACTATGATATAAGCAACTCATGAGTCTCATTAAGTTTGACATAAGCAAACTCAAGAATCTCATTAATATTGTTTAACAAACGTTCAGATACAGACATTTTATATGTAAATGATATGCTGATGAAAAGATTTCATTAAAAGAAGAGAAACATAAGTGAGTTAGTAAAGAATTGATTGAACTACGCTGTCTGATTAAAAGTATAGCAGATAAACATCTTTGCAAAACATAATCAATCTGCATAAGAAAGATCTCTACAGATAACACAAAACAAATGAGTTGCATGCTTTACAAGTGAAGTGAGCATTTGCGAGATGTGATATACAATGATAACAACTATTGATCTTAAGAATTTTATCTCTTCACTGAGTTCTGACTCTTGAATGTCTTGATGATAGAATCAATCTCTAGTCAAAGATATAATCTGTATAGCTTGAAAGAACAGTAGTGTATGTCAATGTGATTAAAGAAGAAATCGACTGCAATATATGCATATCGCTGATGAAATATCTGTGACTCATGCTTAAGAAGTAATCTATCAAAATTTGAGCAGCGAGAAATCTTGTTTATCTTGAACTGTGAATCTGCTGCGAGAAAAATTCTTTGAGTGATCTCTTGAGCCTAAGAGAAAAATCAGCATAGAGATCGTGTCTTATGTATGTTGCATGCAACGTATGCAACATATTTTCAATAGACTATACAGAAACAAGATTGCAACAACAATGATTCATAGTCATTTAGCTCAGCACACAACTTCTTTCACCTAGTGAAAAACTCATCATCTCAATCAAGAACATGCATATATGTTAACAAATATTTAAGATTCAATCAATAAATAGTAGAAACAGCTGAGTCAGACATTTGCTCAATCAGAATATTAACTTGCAACGCAGATGATGAAACGCAGACGCTAAGACTTCTAAATGTCTACAATTCATGCTCATTGTTTACTACATTCACAGAGAAATCTTCAATCATTTCTTGTTTGAATGAACTACTCAAGAATGACTGCAAACAATTGATTGTAGAAGATTTCAATCTTCATCATTCTCATTGAGAAAAGAAAAGATACTTCACTCATCATATGATGATTGATACTTTACTAAACATCATTACAAACGTAAGACTGAAATTATTGCTGAAATTAGGCACTATTACTTGCGAAGCTCACAATCAATTTACGACGATTGATCTAATCTTTAGCAGCGAGAAAATACAGTTCATGACATGCAAGTGTGAAATATGAATCAATCTGCATCAGAGATTGAATCATCTTTCAATCATCACAGAGCTATGACTACAAACAATCTCAGTGCAATTCTCAACTTGATGACTTTGAAAGAAAATGAATACAGAAGCATTGAATGCTTATCTGCAAATACATTTACCTTTGAATTACTTTTTAGATGACAAGACTATGATGAATGACAGAGTGTGCAAGATTATCAGAGTGTTATAGAAGATCATTGAGAAATCTACTTTCTTGACAAAGTCATCAAATTAAGCAAGAGACTTTTGAAATCAAAGCTGCTTCGAAGTAGTAATGAAATCAAGACGACTGCAAATCATATGAAAAACACAAGACATAATAAAAGTGTGAAATGAATATCTGAAGCACAACGATCATAAAAACAAGATCATTTAACAAATGAAATGCACACACTTCAGATCATAAATGCATGAGCTGACTGAAGCACTTAAATCAATATGATGCTTTACAAAATGAGTTAGAATTGAAAGTCAGCTATCTAAAAAGCTTTCTCAGTTTTTATCATTGAAGCGAAGCGACATTGATCATATAACAACGACATTCGAGAAAAAAATCAAGATACTGCAAGAAAAGTTCTTTTTCTCATCTTCTCAAGCGAATGTCAGCAACATCGCAGAGTCATTCATATCTTTGACAGTCTCATTCAATTCACGCATCACAGAAGATGAAGTGAAGCAGATAATCAGATAAGTAAAAGTAAACAAAGCATCAGACACTTCAGATATTTTAAACAGAGTGTTTCAAGTGAGTTTTGCAGAACTGATCTCAGTACTGACGAGTTTATTCAACGCATGCATAATACACAAGTATTGTTTGAAGCAGTTCAAAAAAACTCAGACAATAGTACTATACAAATTAAAGAAAAGTGATTATATTGATTCAAAGACGTATCAACTCATTGCTTTGCTTGATATCATGAGCAAAGCGCTGAAGTCAATTATAATCAAAAGACTGAGTGACATAGTTAAGATTTATTGCATGCTATCAAATGCTCAAATGAGAGTGAGATGCAAGCAATTTATGATCTCAACGTTAGATTTACTGATAAATTAAGTTCACACAGTGTGAAGCTGTAAAATCAAATATGTGATCTTCATGCTAAGCTTAAATGTTATTAAAGCATTTAATCAAGTCTTACACGTCAGACTTCTGCATACGTTGAAAATGAAAAGAACGTTGAGCTACATAATCGAATGAACACACAGCTTTCTAAAGAATTGAGAGACATCGCTAATATTCAATGAACAAACGAGTGACATACGCAAGATAAACGCAGACATATTGCAGAGATTTCTCATTTCATCGATTCTTTTTCTATTCTTCAACGCAAGTTTAATCAAAAATGCAAAGCATTGAGAATTAAAAGTGAAGTGCTTGACTTCATAAATAATATTAACACTTTAGTCTACAACAGATTCACTGAAGAAATTTGCAGAATACTGAGCAAAGCACATGACGTCTGTGTAAAATGAGCTTGCACTCATGACACAACGTTCGCATCAGAAAAGTATGAGCTTACGCATTTCACTAGAAAATTGAAGAGATTCGACATGATGACTAGCATATAAATAGAAAACTCAGTTATTAAATTGAAATCAGATGTATGAATTCTAGAAGTGCAACTGAACATGAAACTGCAATGAGATATGCATCTTCAACAAATAAAGATGAATCACGTCATAAGAATGCTGACACTTAATTGTCTTGAAGTCTTCACATGAAAAGCTATCTTCACAAAAGCGAGACAAGTATACTTAGCAGTAGTAAGATCAGAAATCGCATTTGAAGCGTCAGTCTGACATTAGCGTGACAAGAAAGATGAACTGTTGAGTAAAGAATGCAGACTAGAAACACTTCAGAATCAGACTCTGTGTCACGTAGCAGAAGCATTCAAAAGAGTAAACATTGAAACTCTAAAGACAGAAACATATACAAGCTCGCTACATGTTCATCTGAACATGTTACAGAATAAGATCACGCTACGCAGTTGAGTCAATAATCGAATGCAAGAGATCAGATAAACATGCAAATTAATACACGCTTATTTAATGAAAGTTAATCGCGTCATTTCTTACTTACTCATCATTAAGAAAGTAATGCTTCTGAACATTTTAATTCAAGAAGACACAAGAATACAGATGAGATGCAAATGATTATTTCTCTCTGCAACAGCTTTGATAAGTGATAGCATTACAATAGCGCAGTATCATAAGAATCAATGAAATCAAAGATGAGAAAACTACAGAAAATGCATTGCAAAGATTAATGTCACTTCAACACAAAGATTGCATCTATTTAACAAGACAATGAAGATGCATGATGATTTTCAGAAAGCAGAAAGCATTCTTGTAATTTACATCAGAACTGAACACATAGATCTGAATGTTTATCTAATATCTGCACTCTAGAAATGTTTCAGGCATGAATAGCTCGCGATGTGACTGCAAATGAAGTCATCAGATGATGAAGCATGTACTCATGCATTGCTTGAACTGATTGCATCTGCGATCAAGAATGTTACAAGATACTGACTTTTTGAACTATTGAATAATTGTTGTCATCATGAAGAGTCTCAGAGCAGTAGCGAAGATAATGATGAAAACGAAGCTCTTGAAGCAATTTAAAGTGACTAGAACACTTGTTCTTTAACATGCAATCAACGTGAACAAATTTAATACATAGTCTCAAAACTCACTGTTTCAACTGCGTGAAGCAGTTGTATAGACTGCGAGTGATTTTCTATCTCAGAGAATTTTGTTCACTCGATACAAATAGCATAGAGTCTTTCATGAGTTGATCTAATTGATGTCACAAAAGTGTATGAATTTATTATTATTATGCAGTCATGAGTATTTTGTCTCAGTCAGATGATGAAGATCAGTGACATTTAATTACATTCTGATTCAGAATGATGATAAACGTTGAAAGAAACTATGAAATGCATGATCAGAAGCTTTTAGTCATAGTAGTGATGTTTAAACACTGATGACACTATGTAAAAAACAATTATTATATTATTGAAGTTCTGACTGATCATAATAATTTGAAGAGTTTTATGAATATTCAAAAGTTAAACGAAAAACAAGTCAGATGAATTATGAGATTATCAATTTGCAACTTTGAAATAACACATAAATTAGAAAGAACAAACTTGATCAATGCATCATTGAGATGATTTGATTATAAGAATAAAAACATCTTTGCAAATCATTTATTACTCACTTTGCAGCGAAAGCTGACTAGAATAGAAAGCTTAAATAGCTTTATATTCATAGCAATCAAAGAATTATACTGTATATGAGTGATTAATGATGTCGAGAAAACATTCATTTACAGTATAAGTATGAACAGATATTCAGCAGAATATGTTGAGAGCAGATTGTAAGATGAAATTCACTGATGAACATGAATAATAAATGATGTTGAGAAGATGTTTGTTTACAGTGTCAGTGAAAGAAAATATTCAGCGAAACATGTTGAAAGCAGATCACAAGATGAAATCTACTGTACATGAGTGATTAACGAAGTCGAGAAGATGTCTGTTTACAATGTCAGTGAAAACATAAGTAAATGTTCAGCAGTGTATGTCAAAAGTGTGCTGCTGAGAGTTATGACTTTAGTAATGCAAAAAACGCATTTAAATGAAGTATATTTCTCAAGAAATAAAATTTCTTGATCTGAGCATGAAAACTTAAAAAGACATGATAATGAAACGTTGACTCATAGAAATCATAACATAGTTAAGAAACAGCTTAATTTTGTTGCTGAAACTGTTGATTGCAAACAACTCATTTCACGTGCAATTGTCAGAGTATTGACAATTCATGAAACAACATACAACTTTAATAATAAATTCATAATTGAACTAATCAAGATCTTACAGCAAGAAGATAAATTTGTTGTAAAACTAAAAGCAGATAAGATGATGAGTATATAAAAGAATGACATCAAAGCTTAAATATTGAATAGTCAAGAAATGATAAAGTACAATGAATCATTGTATATTTCAGAAGATCTTTCTGTCAAAGAAGAGTTATTGAAACATCATTATGATGATTCATTAGTGAAACTTTTTGATGCTGACAAGATCAACGAGCTATTAAATTGTAAATATAACTGAAAAATTATAATCAAAGATGTCAAAGAGTATATAAATACTTGTAACATTTGTCAAAGAGTAAAGATGAAACATCATTTATCATATAATGAGTTAAGATTATTATCTCGACTCACAAATCTTTGAAAAAAAATCACTATGAATTTCATAACAGATCTGTCATCTAGTAAATGAAAAAAAGTCATGTATGACTTGATTCTCATGATAATCAATCACTACATGAAGATGACATGTTATCTGTCTATGAAGAAAACTCTAACTGTTGTAAAGTTAGCAGAGTTGTTCTTCAAGAAGATTGCTCTAAGATATAAGATTTCAAATGATATAATCATTAATAAAGATAATCTATTTATTAATGCGTTCGGATCAGAGATCTGCTTTCATGCAAAGATGAAATGATGACTAAGCATCATCTTTCATTCGCAAACAGATGATCAGACAGAATAATAGAATTAAATGCTGAAACATTATTTAAGAGTGTATTGTTTCAAAAAGTAAGATGACTGAGCTATGCTTCTACTCATAATTGAGTTCATGTATCATCAAGTGAAGCATGCTTCGTTGAGCTGTAATTTCTTTAAAATCATGTATGATTATGAATTAATCTTTGACATATACATCAAGAATGATGCTATGAAAGAAGAAGTGTCAGCAGCAAAAAAACACGTTGAAATGCTACAAGACATGCAAAACACGTTAATGCAATGATGATAAAACATAATTAATGCTCAGACAAAGTACTATAATTGAAAACATAAGTCTAAGTTCTTTAATGTTAATGATTTAATCATGCTATCAGCAAAAAATCTGAAGTAAAAGAAGTTAAGCAAGAAGTTGTTAAATAAGATGATAAAGTTCTTTTGTATACAAGAACTCATAAATAAGCAAATGTATTGTCTTGATCTTTCAATCATTTATAGAATTTATTCTGTCCTTCATGTATTTCTCTTAAAGTTGTACAATCATAGATTAAACGATGACTTTATACTTAAGTATCTCACTTTCAAGCTTATTGATGATGAGTAAGAATAAAAGATAGAAAAGATTTTACAGAAGTGAAAAGAAAAAAGAATCTTATATTGTAAGATACAATGAAAAGAGTATTCTGTGAAATATAATCAATGAATATTAAGCGAAGATATGAAAGATGTTTTGAAGCTTATAAAAGCTTTCAAAATAAGACTGAAACATGAGTGAAAAGCATAATCACTCACTTTCAAGCATAAACTCATGATTAGAAAAGAAGAGAATCAATGTATTATGATAGTTTTCGCCTTTCTAATGAAAGCAATCACATATGAGTATGAACATCAAAAGAAAAGAAAAAGCGCAAAGATGCAAAAATGCTTTCAACATGAAAGTGTAATTATCATGAAATCATCACTTCATTAATTATCTTTCGCAAAAAATGAAGTTGCAAATTTCTTCTTATTCATTTTCAAATTTACATTTGAGCGTGAAGTGAATGAATTCAGAATGAGCAGATTCATTTATAAATATATCATGTCAGTTATAAAACTGTGATCAAATGATATTGAAACACAATAGAATATACAGAATAGTGAAACACATTAAGCGCATCACAAGCAATGTCATTAGCTGTTATTGCTTCTTTCAGCTGCAGCTTCTGTACATCAAATGACTCAGATTTACATATGTCATTTAAATAATCTTTCACACACGTTGTGATCATGAACTTCTTTCTCAGTTTCATCTGATTAATTATAAAGATCATAATAGTAATTACATCATCATCTTTTGATGCAGTCTTGAATACTATCTTAAGTTGAAAAGACTTATTTAATGTTCAAATACATATGTTTGAAATTTAAGAATTCAAACATAAGCATTTAATGAGCGCATTGAATAAGTTTACTTATTGCAATGCAAGCAACATCTTTCTTTGCACATTAAATGCAGCGTTGATACATCACTTTTTCATGAAACTTGATATCACAGCTTTGCATCATCTCTTCATCATGAAATCTACATGCACATTTGATGCACATTGTTCTGTTCAATATCTCAGAAGCATCAGCACTTCTTTTGCTAATTCTCATGATTGAGAGTTGAAAAGAATCAGTAACAACATTTAAACATTAAGTACGTGACTTACTGTTCTTCTATTGCTAAAAGTTCAAGATGAGTCAAGTAAGAGCTTTGATGCTGAAAGAGTGTCAGAACTCATTTTATCACTTATTTCTTCAATCAGCGATGAAACTCATCTGTACATGATGCTGACTACAAACCTACTGTTTAGCTACAGTAGAGTCTAGAGATTATCAAAAGTTTGAATGACATCGAAGCGCTGCGTGATGATGAAGCGCTGTGCGTTGATCGCGTGCAGAGTTTTCGCGATCGCGTAGACTTCAATAATCTCAATACGCATGCTACAAGCAATCTGCACGCAGATGAGAAAGTCAAATAGAATGCAGAACTATGAGAGAAATCGCTTATGAAAATCATTCAATTCAGTATCTTGTTGTCGTGACAACAAGAACTGAGACAGAACATTCTTGCATTTGATCTGTTGAGAATGATTAGCAGAAAGAACTTGAATCATGAACATTCTTTAAATTTATATGCTAACTACGTATAGATTTTGTTAAGACTGCGTGTCTGTTACTACAACATAAGCAACTCACGAGACTTGTTAAGTTTGACATGAGCAAACTCAAAAGTTTCATTAATATCGTTTAACAGACGTTCAGACACAGACATTCTATACGTAGACAATATGCTGACGAGAAGACTTCGTTAAGAGAAGAGAAACACAAGCGAATTAGTAGAGAATGATCGAACTACGCTGCCTGATTAAAAGTGTAGCATATGAACATTTCTGCAAAACATGATTAATCTGCATGAGAAAAATCTCTACAAATAACACAAAACAAATGAGTTGCACGCTTTACAAGCAAAGCGAGCGTCTGCGAAGCATGATATACAATGACGATGACTGTTGATCTTGAGAATCTCATCTCTTCATTGAGCTCTGACTCTTGAATGTCTTGATGATAAAGTCAATCTCTAGTTGAAGACATCATCTGTATAACTCAAGAGAACAGTAACACATGTTGATGTGATTAGAGAAGAAATTAACTGCGATACACATGCATATTGCAGATGAAACATCTGCAACTCATGCTTAAGAAGTAATCTATCAAAATCTGAGCAGTGAGAGATCTCGTTTCTCTTGAACTGTGAATTTGTTACAAGAAATTCTCTTTGAGTAATTTCTTGAGTCTAAGAGAAAAATCAGCATAGAGATCGTGCTTTATGTATGTTGCATGCAACGTATACAACATATTTTCGATAGACGCGAAGGCACGAAAGTTATTCTGAAAAAATCAGACAAGTTGAATTATTCAATTTCGAAGATATACAGAATTATTACGCTGCTAAACTGTTTAGACAAAGTAGCAGAAAAAATAATAGCAGTGCAACTGTCTTACACAGCTGAAATTAACGACAAGCTGCTGAATTTTGATCAAATGAAAGACAGAAAACAAAGATCAGCTATAAACGCAGTACTAAATTTAGTACATGATGCGCAAATGACAAAAAGTCACGAAAACACGCTTATCTGCTTACATCTAGATGTCAAAGAAGCTTTTGATCATGTTGCGTTGAAACAGCTGATCAAAATATTGATTAAATTGAAAATATCAATAAATTTAATCAATTAAGTAAAATGCTTCTTACAAAATCGAGTTATTGACTTAGTATTTGATGACGAACGTCAGAAATCAAAGAAAATAAGCACAGAAATATCGTAAGATTCATCTATTTCGCTCATTTTATTTCTAATTTATATTCGATACTTATTTTCAAAGATTCGCGCAAAGATCGAAAATCTACAGTCACTCAGTTACATTGATGACGTAACACTATACGTGAAGAGAAAGAATATTGATAAGAATGTAAAAACGCTGAAAAATGCAGCAAAAATCGCTTTTACATGAGCAAAGAAAAATGCAATGCAATTCAATAACTCAAAATCTGAATTGATACACTTTGAAAGTCACAAGACGACACTCAATCAAATGATTATTCTACTCAATAACATGATCATAAAATCAAAGACATGTGTACAATGATTAAAAGTCTGACTGAATCGAAAGCTCAACTTCAAAGTTCATGTGCAAATGAAAATCATGACAGTCACAAGAATGCTACACTCGTTGTTTAAATTAATGAATAGTGAGTGAAAACTAAATGTCAAATCAGAAAAGCAGTTATATTTGACATGCATCACATCTATTAGCGATTATGAAGTCGAAATATGATGAAATAATCAAAAAAGCTACTTAGTCAAATTTCGCAAACTGCAAAATGCTGCATTACGAAAAATTCTGAATGCATTTCGAACATCATTGATAAATGCTATGCAAATAAAAGTTGAAATCTCGTCAATGAAGATACGATTAAATCAAAAGTGCAAGAACTATGCAATTTGAATAGTTAAGTTATTGAAAAAACACTTTATCAGAAAAAGAACATTTATTACATACTCATTTTAATACTCTATTGAATTGAATCTAGATTTGAACACATCGAAATATCTGAACTGAAACAAGATGAAGACGAATGTATCTTGAAAAGCTAAGAAGTGCAAAGACAGACTTATGCAGATATATCAAATATTGAACAAAGTGCAAAAAACATTGAATTCAATAAAAGAAATCAAAATTTCTCACTTCAAGAAATCATAAGAGCAAGAAATCAAGCATTTAGCAAAACTTCAAATCAAATTTGCAAAAGACGAAACTTGCAATATGATCAATACACACTATAGAGAATTAGAAAGAATTATCAAAAAGGCGAAAAACATAGTGATGTACACAAATGTATCGCAAATTCAAAAAAAGATAGCAGAAGTTGAAACAGAAATCGAAACAACAGTGATATTTACATATGAACTCGTTGAATGCAGCAAAGCGACAAACGTTTCAAACAAAATCATCATAATGAAAGCCAAACTGCAAGCTATTAACGATGCAATCGCAATGTGCAGCGAAAAAGCACTCAAAAACAGCGAAATTTGAGTGTACATGAACAGTCAAATGACTTTGCAAAGACTACATGCAAAGAGCAACATCAATGTGAGATTATTTAATGATATACGACAAAATTTGATCAATTTACGTCAGAAACAGTGTCAAATTTGCATACAGTGAATATTAAGTTGTAAAAGCATTATTGAGAATGAAAAAGCAGATCAATTGATCAAAATTACTGCTCAAGAAGTATCAGTTATTGACAACATGAAAGCAATCATCATAAGCTTCATCAAAAAGCAAATTTGCAAAAAGATGAAATTACAATGATTAAAGATCTGAAAAAGCAGTATCAAAAAGAAAAATCAGTATCAAAAGAACATATTGAATGTGAATTTAAGTCATAAATCATCAAAAAAGTTGAGAAAAATCAATAGATTAACGTTTTCAATATTTATTCAGCTGGAAATGAAACATGATTATTTCAAGAGTTATTTACATCGATTATCAGAGAATAATTTAAACAAATGCTATGAAATATGTAATGCAAGACAAACGTTGAAGCATTTACTGCTGAACTGCAGACATTATAAAGCAGAGCAGAGAAAGTTTAAGAAAAAAGCTCAGCTCAAAAACACAGATATTATATTAACACTGTTCATCATCAAGATTGAAAGAATTGCAACACTAAAATATTTGAAAAATACTTGAATTATGATGAGAAAATGACTATTAGAAACGAAAGAGTAGAATGCGAAGAGTGCGAAGAGATGAAGAAAAACAAAAGTATGATTGCGAGAGTTTAAGCGAAAGCGCTTGTATATGCAAACTATTGATGTGATTGATCAATGAAAAGATATAAAGCAACAACTTTGATCAGATTACATGTAATGTAGCACACACACAGCGTCTAGACAGTGTCATAGTCATAGATTGCATGCACTTAATGAAGAAGAAAAAACATGCAATAAATTTTAATTTAAATGATTTCATCATAGTAGAAAATGATGATGCAGAAATGTGTTATAAAGCAAAAAAGAATGAAAAAAACTACAACATGATGAATATGAAATTATTAATAATGAGAAGAAAGAGAATAATGAAAGTGAAAAGAAAATAATAAAGTTGTTTAACTAATGATTTTTTTTATTTCTTCAAGTTTTACGTGCTTATGCAGTTTAAGACTATAAAACACGATGCTATTTACTTAAATAGTAGCATTGAAGTGTTGTATGTATGCTAAATTACATGTAATCTAGTCATAATTACTGCTGTACATCTTTTCATTGAGCAGTCAGATCGTTAATGTGTGCATATGAGTATGTGATCTGTTTATATAATCAAGTAATCATATAGACAAATTGAAATTATGAAAGCTGATCACTTCAATGTGAGCTTTTGAATTTGCCGTTTGATCATTTAGCTGAGCGAGCTAGATGAGTAATCGATGTGTTGTGAAAGTTGATCACTTCGACGTGAGCTTTCATTTGCTGTTTGATCATCTAGTTGAACAGACTAGATGAGCTTTAAGTTGTTTGTGAGCATCGCGATGCAATGCTCAATCTGTGTATTGTAAAAGCTGATCACTTCAACGTAAGCTTTCAAATTTGCTGCTTGATCATTTAGCTGAGTGAGCTAAATGAGCGATCAATGTATTGTGAAAGTTGATCACTTCAACGTGAGCTTTCGTTTGCTGTTTGATCATTTAGTTAGACAGACTAGATGAGCTTTGAATTGTTTGTGAGCATCGCGATGCAATGCTCAATCTGTGTATTGTGAAAGCTGATCACTTCAATGTGAGCTTTCAAATTTGCTGTTTGATCATTTAGCTAAGCGAGTTAAATGAGTGATTGATGTATTGTGAAAGTTGATCACTTCAATGTGAGCTTTCATTCGCTGTTTGATCATCTAGTTGAGCAGACTAAAGGAGCTTTAAGTTGTTTGTGAGCATTGCAATGCAATGCTCAATCTGTATATTGTGAAAGCTGATCACTTTGACATAAGCTTTTGAATTTGCTGTTTGATCATTTAGCTGAGCAAGCTAAATGAGTGATCAATGTATTGTGAAAGTTGATCACTTTGACGTGAGCTTTCATTCGCTGTTTAATCATCTAGTTGAGCAGACTAGATGAGCTTTGAGTTGTTTGTGAGCATCGCGATGCAATGTTTAACTAATGAGTAACACTTATCTTACTTTCTAAGTTTTAATCATAACTCATAATCTTTTAAATTCATAGTGCATTATCTTTTTGCATTATCATAAAAAGTGTTTGATAAAAAGTCATGATGAAAATTATAAAGTTTTCATGATAAAGATTGTTTGATCAAGTTATTTACATTTATTTAATATCTTGTTGAATTGAATTAAGTTATTGAGTTAAATTGTTGAGTCAAGCTTTCTAATTCAACTTGAGTTTTCAGATTCAACTTTTCAACTCAACTTAACACTTTTTTCAAAAAATTTCAACTTGATTTAACACTTTTTGAGTCGAGTACTTGACTTGAACTTAAGTACTTAATTTAACATGATCAGTTTAAATCTACTTCTGAAGCTACATCTAAAACATTTAATGCAATCATGAACTACGATATTTCTACATTCTTCTTGTCAAGCTTATCAGATTCACTTTTACAAGTTCAAAACTTTGTTGTTGTTTAATCAAAGAATAAATTTGTAGAAGCAAGAGAATGATGAGATGTTAAACATCAGCAAGAGTTCAAGATTTCTACACAAAGATAGTTCTTACAATATGAACATGTATTGATGAAGATAAAACAACAAGAGTTACAGCAGAGAGTGAAGCAAAGGCGAAATCGAGATCAAGATCTCACATAAGCAAGAGATGAAAAGCAGTGAGATAAAGAACAGCAAGATGAAGAACAGTGAGATTGAGATCTCACACAAGCAAGAAATGAAGAGCAGCGAGATGAACGTACTATCACATTTTCTTTCGTTCAAACGAATGCAGATCTGTTTGCAGCATTTTATATGTAGCGAAGAAGATGCTGAAACAGCGATATTGAAGCTTTTTTAAACAGTGCAAAATTACTGTGAAAAGATTGATCAGAATCATATGTAAACTCTTGAATTGTCTACTAAATTTGATGTGTAACTGAGTGATGTGCAATGAAAATTTCAGGTTTTCTCAAGAGAATGTACATGTAAGCAAAGAAAAGTGTACATGTAAGTCAGAGAGATGTACAAGTATTGACTTTCTTAAATTAGAAAGCAGCTACTCATACATCTCTCTGACTTAAATGTACACTCTTCTTTGCTTACATGTACACTCTCTCGAGAAAACCTGAAATTTTCATTGTGCATCACTCAGTTACACACCAAATTTAGTAGGCAATTCAAGTGTTTACATATGATTCTGAGCAATCTCTTCATAATCTTTCCCACAGTCTCAAATTCGATTAATCTAGTCTAGTAAACTCACACATCAGACTTTTGTAAATCTTTCTTCTGATACTCATCATCATCATCATCATCATCATTGTCATGATTATTCTCATCGATGCTTCATCTGTCAGCATCGTCTTCATTAATCTCATGTCTTTGACTTCATCTCTCGTTTCGAGAAAGATCTATGACGATGTGAAACTTCTGATTGAAGAGCTCAATAAACACGCTGAGTCAGAAAGCTATGCTGTCATCACTGCATGCTTCAAGAAGTTCAAGAAAGATGTTGATTGAATTGTTTATATACGATGCAATCATGAAGAAAAAGCAAGTCTAAACTCAGAAGATTTTGAAAGACATCTTCACAGTGACACACGACTCATGAAGTGTTCTTTCAACGTCATCAACAAATGAAACAAGAAGAATGATTGATATCTTGAAGTCATATGAAACAAGAATCACAATCATACTTCTACACTCGTCTCAGCTCATTCAGCTCTTTGAAGACTAGTCATGACAAAGAAGATTCGAGAATCAATAAGTTCTCTTAGCAAAGTCGAGATCAGATCAACGCAGATTCTCACTCATCTTCAACTTAATGCTAATCAGAAAAACTCTTTCTTCACACGACATGACGTCTACAATGTAAAGAATCAGCAGAGAAGACAAGCTCTTGATGTTTTAAGTTCTGTTCAGACTCTTCTTCAAAATCTGAAATGCAAATTCTGATTCTGACAGTACAAAAAGAACGAGCTCGATAGAATCATCAAACTCTTCTTCAGTCAATCAAGCTGTCATGATATGCTGACATGCAACAGCGAGATACTCATCATGAACTGCATCTACAAGATCAATTGTTACAAAATGTCACTGCTGATTATCATCGAAGTCATTGCTCTGAATATCTTCTTCTTCGTTGAATTCTGTTTCATGACAGTCAAAAAGACAGCAAACTATGTGTGAGTTCTGAAGCAGCTGAAGCTTCTATATACTGAGCTTGATCTATCTGATTTGACAATAATCTTGACTGACTGTGAGCGAGATCTGATCAACGCTCTACGAAGTGTTTTTCGTGAGAGTTCACATCTGCTGTGTATTTGACACATTGACAAGAATGTTTTAGTCAACTGCAGAAAGCATTTTGATACTGAAAAAGTTTGACAAACATTCTACAAGACATGACATCTGATCATGTATGCTAAGATCGAGGCGAAGTATCAATTTTAGTGAATCGATCTTCAGAAAGTTTACAACACAAGTCATGAATGAGCAATTTTCTATCTAAAGAACGATTTACTGCTGATCTACAAGAAGAAGTTTGTTAGATGCTGAATTGATTGCAAACTACACTTCAACAATCACACTACTTCTCATGATGAAGAAAGCAATGCAACTCTGAAGTGTAAGCTTGAATTTTTCATCAACGATCTGAAGAGCGTTGTAGATAGTCTGAAGCTGTTGCTTATGAATCAACGTCATGACTACATTGTGATCATTCAGATGACGAAGACTAGACTTTCTTTTCGTCTACGAGCTTCGATACTACGCGATCTCGTTGCTCATGTAACTTTATTTGCTTTACACAAGATCATTGAACAGTACAATTTGATCACGATCATCGAAGAATTTTTGTCACGATGCATCAACGTTTTCACTACGACTTTGAGCTTGTCATGCGCTCATAGAATTCAACGACGCATGTATAATACAGCAGAAGATGAAGTTTTGAAGATAGAAGATATACACTCGCACTGATGCTTTGAAGACTCAGCTGTGAATTTGTTGATTGATTCTTCTGAAGCTACTTCTGAAGCTACTTCTGAAGCATTCAATGTGAAAATGAACTACGATATTTCTACATTCTTCTTGTCGAACTTGTCAGATTCACTTTTACAAGTTCAAAATCTCGCTGTTATTCAATCAAAGAATAGATTCGTAGAAGCAAGAGAACGACGAGGCGTTAGACGTCAGCAAGAGTTCGAGAATTCTACACAAAGAGAGTTCTCACAGTATGAACATGTACTGATGAAGGCGGAACAACAAGGGCAAGAGCTACAGCAGAGGGTGAATCAGAGGCGGGGGCGAGATCGGGGGCGAGATCGGGGTCGAGGTCTCACACGGGCAAGGGGTGGAGGGCAGCGAGGTGGAGGGCAGCGAGATGAACGTGCTGTCACACCCCCTTCCATTCAAACGGATGCAGGCCTGTTTGCAGCGTTTCATATGTAGCGAAAAAGGTGCTGAAACAGCGATATTGAAGCTCTTTGAACACGAAATTGAAGCTCTTTAAACAGTGCAAAATTACTGTGAAGAGGTTGCTCAGAATCATATGTAAACACTTGAATTGCCTACTAAATTTGGTGTGTAACTGAGTGATGCACAATGGAAATTTCAGGTTTCCCCGAGGGGGTGTACATGTAAGCAAAGGGGGGTGTACATTTAAGCCAGGGGGGTGTACGGGTAGCTGCTCCTTAAATTAAGTTGATGTATAAAAAGGTCTAAACGATTTGAACTATATGACGTACTATGATAATTAATTATTTGACGCTTACGACGTGTTTCAAATTTCTTCGCCTAAAGGCGAGAGAATTGGGTAACATCGTTACAAAATCTTTATCGTAACTTAATTGTAGATTCATCGTAAAAAGAATCCTGCATGAGTCGCTAAGGTACTGAGGCAACGAGTTAGCATTGTATTAAGTATTATTAGTGTAATATTAGCGTGGGCCAGATTATACAGCGTCACCCTCCGTCCTGTAATCTTTATATGAGCAGTCAAGAAAGTCGGGTATAATGAGCGCATGAATCATAGCTGTCAGGGACAACTCGTTGCACAGCGCACTAAGGAAGAATTGCATGCCTCTCTTGAAATCACTTTAGCATACGTTGCTGAAATTCCTGCAAAGTCTGCTAATTCAGTCTTACAGTACGCTGGCTCTCTTGCATCACTGGTGGACTAACTGATCTGTATCTAGAGCTGTTGAACGTGCCATCCGGGACCGCGATGCTGTAAATTTGCGGCATCTTCGCCGATTTGTAAAGTCTGAACACGTACCAGCTTCTCTTACTCCAGTGACCAAGATTTCGACTTGCGAGAGCTATGAGACTACTGTAGAGTCCCGCAGCAGTGTTGGTGTGCCGGGAGATCTAGTTACCTCCCAACAATCCACCTTGCATCTTCTCATTTGCGCAGTCTCCATATTACCGTTTGAAAGAGTCCTCGAGTCGCTTTCCTCGCTCGATGTGTTCAAAACTAGCGGCACTCAACCTAAAGTCCGCACAATACCGGTTCCCTTACTTCCTCCGACGTCTGAAGAGCAAGCACAGCAATGGAGCAAGGATTACTGGCCTACTGTCTACAAGAAAAACAATCCGTTCGGTCCACATCCGAGCATCATTTCTAGGACAGAAGAAGAGATACGAAGCAGCGTGGGGGTATGGATGGAACTTGCGCGAATTGCGGGCAGCGAGGTGTCAGTGGCACGGAAAGGGGAACCGGTTGGCGCAGTTATAGTGCATCGAAACGCCTCCGCTGGTGCCAGCCCGATCGTGGTTGCTGGTGATGCGCGATGGAAGGGTGCTGGTCAGCCTGCTCTGGGTGGAGGGGGCAACGCTATGGGCCACGCGGTAATGAGAGCTATTGGTTTGGTGGCTCGGAAAAGACGAGGTTTAAATGTTACCGAGCCTCATGACGCAAATGAGCCGGACTGCTCAGACGTCTTTGCAGACAACCCGCGGGCAGAGCTGGAAAATACTATATACTCAGATGACAATCTGGCACCCGGTGGGTATCTTTGCCTCGATCTTGAGCTGTATGTCACTCATGAGCCATGTGTCATGTGTTCGATGGCCGTTCTGCACTCAAGATTTGGAAAGGTAATATTTGGGAAGCGCTTGCCACGTACTGGAGGTATGTCTGCAGTCGTGGACTCCGTTGATGGCAATAGCAAGAGCGAGAGACCAGGACTGGCCTATGGCCTCTTTTGGCGCCCTGAGCTGAATTGGAAGCTTTTGGCATGGCAATGGGTCGATGATGAATTTCCACCTAAACAGCTGAGCGACATGAATACACACGCGTAAGATAGACTTTAGATTCATTTTCACGACGTTCTTTCGGCCACTTGTCGCCTCTCTGTTTCTACGGGCTATTTATAGCGCCGACAGTACAGCGAGACGTTTTTTTGATTTCTTAACAGTGACAAGCCTACTCTTCATTCCCAAGCTGGGGCCTACTCAAACCATGCGACAACAGTAATTCTCTTGAGTCCATTGACTGTGCAGCGCCTAAGAGACACGCGCTACCTGTTCAGTCAGTGGCGGTAGTCTCTGCGATCGCACCCGTATTCTCACTTCTGCTAGATTCAAAAGGCTTTGAGCGAAGCGGTGGACGCAGTTAACGTGTCACAGAGAGCTGCTATGTTGTCCGCTAGAACAAGAGACGTCATCGAAACTTAAATTACTACATTAGGGAGTACTTGCGGATGTCCAGTCCTCGCTGTTTAACTGTTTTACTTAAAGGGACGTGTGCTCGTGACTGACTCAGGGGCTGTGCTGTTGGCTTCAGGGGTTTACAGTAGTCCGCTTTCAAGGCACTGTTTGTCTGGTGGTGCCAAGCGAAGTCACCTTCGCTCAATCGTGCGAAAGAGGCTGACCATGGATGACTTGAGTGCAAGGCAGAGGTGGTGGGCACGATGTAAAGTGTCGCTGCGTTCATGATCTATATCACTACAATACTGTTGAACTATTAACGACCTGTCGCATTCATAATTTTTCTTGAAGATCTGGGGACGCTTAGAGCTACAAAGACAAGAGTACTACCGAGCAGCTGCTGAGGGCTCCTTAATAAGCATAGATCAGCCTTTGGCCTCGACATCTTCGTTACCAGCACTTATTTCGTCTCGGAGAAACGTCCGTGGGTTTCAAGATATCACGAAGAAAAAAATCATCTCTGCATTTTGATCACTTTGTTTGTCTCGTTAATGGCGGTATCTTTGGCCTTGTTCTGCATCTCACTCGTTCTTATAGGCAATGGTTGACTGTGGTTCCTATCTCTAATTCATGTACTGAGGTAATCGTTATGGCACAGTTTATTACGCTTACGTCCGAGATGGCATATCTCTCATAGCAATCACTTATACCGAAACCGGTAACCCAGCGGACTAGATAAATGGAATGTCTATAGATTAAACTTTGACGCCAAAAGCACCGGACTGAGTGCCATGATAACAGCATATTCGTACGCTCGGTCAGCCACCAATGCAAATTTCGGGTTGTTTTTTCTTATATTGACAAGAACTCATGAGCTCAAGTCTGAGATCATAAATAATTCAATCGGCTAGGCGAGGCTCCCTGGACGCTCCTGGCTTCAAGGCATCGTCCGATTATCCGTACCTTGAGTCAGGCTATGATGACCTGACGCAAACAAATCCTAACTACACGCCCATATGCCCAAACGTAAATAAAGCGGGGTGGCTCATGTATCGGCCGGATGGTGATGATACCGTCCAGGAGCTGTTCTGGGGTGCTAGCACAGATTCGTGGCATCAAGTGGCCAGATTCGACGGTCTGAAATTTGGTAGTGACTTTGTGCCAATGGGGACGCCTTTATGCCCACAATCAAGACCATTGCCGATTGCTTGGTGGTTGTATGGGATCGGAACTGATTTGCAGCGTCAGGAATGGCATTGCGAGAACTGCTGTGTAAGCACCACTGGAAGAGAGGGAATGCGACAGATTTTCCGTCCCTACGAGTATACGATAATCCCACCCTCTCTCTAGCTGGCCAGACCAAAAGAATTATCCCGCTTCCTCTACTCCCAGTCCATCAACGGCACTATTTTTTCTATGATAGACAACCGCAACGCCAGCCACCCCTCCGATTCGAGCTTAAACATGACTCCCATCCTGGATCCGGAAATGACAGGACCTGCGATGCCGGGATCGAAGATTGCAGTTGCCCGAGGCCCAGCAGGTACTCGGCTGGATATGCTCGTGTATAAGACAGTTGGGACTGACGTTACTACGATGTATCTGAAACTTTGGGACCGGCGGCCACTGACTATTCCAGTTGGTACGCTGTGACCAGCAAGGCGTTCTTTAGAAGGCGTTTTGCAGCTATAGGGTCTCGTCGTGAGAGGTATCTTTAGGTATATGGCTGACGAAGGTTATGTCGAGCGTACCGACTGTATATCTGTTCGAGTTGTTTGGGTACGGCTGAATCTAGGATCGTGGTGGTTGAGGTCGAATTATGAGCATAATTCCATTTCCCCAAACATCCAGCGAGGCTATTTAGTAGGAACCTTAGTAGAACCTATGTAGTTTAGGCTCGTCATAAGAGATGCGTAACTGATTCGATTTTCTCACACAGTAAATTCATATTGAGCTCTTTAAGGATTGACGGTCATGTTTTGACAGCGATTTTGAAAGGACTCATGGTGCCGATTGGTGTCTCTTGTACGAACGGCCTAATAATTCTGTACAATATTGGCCAGAATATTAACGAGAAACCAAAGCGTCCCGTAGATCCCCACTTAAGGTGCTGCAGTTGACATTAAAGTTTCGATGACAGCCACAAGTTAGATTTCTCTAAACCTGGAGGACCGTCGTAAATCTGCTGCTCCACGGCGCGGGTGTTTACCTACAGTGTGCACAATCTCAGCGACTGATCATGGCTGGAGCCAATTACTGCACTTACGTGGTTTATGCCTAGTTCCTGAACGTTGTGAGCTCCCAAAAGGCGCATGGCCGTTTTGAGCTCTTCTTCAAGGACTGTAATTAAAGCATCAGCAAATCAATCCTCTAAACAGGCCCCCTACGGCGTACTTTCAAAGGTCCTCTCAACACCAGCAACTCCTCCAGCACCAAGCCCGAACAGGGCGGCTCGACCAATGCCAACCCCTCTTGCTCCTAGACACAGGGCCTTGACTACATCTGTGCCTCTTTTGATGCCTCCATCTACGAGCACGTCGACTTTCTGGAAGACCTCAGGGCAGTACTTGCGGAGTTCCAGAAGGGTATGAACTGCTGGGGGCGCAGTATCTAATTCTCTCCCACCATGGTTTGATAGGATAATCCCTTTGACTTGAGGAGCGTACAAAGATGCCAGATAAGCGTCTTCGTGTGTCTGTATGCCTTTCAGGACGATTGGCAACGGCGTCTGCTTAGCTAGCCAAGCTAATGTCTCCTTCCAGGTCAGGTTGGGTGAAGTTCCCATAAACAACTGTTTTCCGATACCACTATCGGTGGGTTTACTGGCAGAGCTTGCCTGCAACGCCGACGTTACAGGTAGACTGGAGGCGACATTTTGAGACCTTTCGTCTTCCTCTCTTTTCCCAGGTACGGGCGCATCGAGCGTAAGGACTATAAATTTGACTCTATCAGAGAGCTTATTGATTCGAGCGAGCATATCTTCGCTTTTCTTGCGCTCCACCTGGACGTAGAGCTGCCAGCCAAACACTTGACCATGCTTCGCGTCTGCAACGATTAGCTCCGGCGTCATGGAGGCGTTGTTGGAGATCATTTGCATCGCTCCGAAGCGGGCGCAGGCTTTCGCTATGCCAGCTTCACCATCGGGGTTTGCCAATCGGGCCATCGCAGCCGGTGAGACGTAGATGGGAAGTCCCACTTTACAGCCTAGTAGGGTGGTGGAAATATCGCATTTCTCACAATCAATGAAAATGCGCGGCCTGAGCAAGATGGCCCGATACGCTTCTGTGTTTAACCGCTTAGAGTGCAAGTCATCACTACCCGAATAGTAGTACGCCCATGCTTTCCGACTGAGCTGCTGTGTGGCGAATTTCTCAATTTCATCTAGGTTAAGAAGACTGTTAATTGGTGCAGGTCTTTCCTCCAGGCGTTCTTCCTCTTGAGAGGCTTCTTCTTTAGGTAGGCTATCTGGGTTGATTGTGCCCAGCTTATCTTCCACTCTGAGGTTCTCTTCTAGTGTCCCTGGTGGATGTACGGGGCCATACTCTTCAGTAGCATTTTTACCGGCCAGCCGTAGGATCTATACTTCGCCAAAGCCATGTCAGACTGAGGTTGGAACATTACTTTGAACCCATGTTTGATTGCGTACTGTTTTGCTACCACCTGGATGTTTTGGTAGGAAACTTGTGACCTAAGCTCTGTCTCAGCTAGCTCTGGAAACGCACTGCAGGAAATCTAACATCATACACATTGCCGTATAATATAACCCAACAACTCTCGGGACTGTTATGTGTTGCCACTATTCGAAAAGTGGTATAAGTAAAACTTTATAGTATTTCTTACCGGAATGTCGCTTCTAATATTGGGCATCGAGGACATATACTGGAAAAGTTCGAGAGGAGGAAGGAAATATCAACTGTGTGACTTTTTGAGTATGTTTCTCTTCTAACTTACCCTCCGCTGCATTGTACACCTTCGTCATACTCGTTTTTGAAGGAAAATAACAGTCTTCAAAGCTTTGGAACCTGCTGATAGGAAAGTATGCCCTCCGATTTTATATTTGCAAAGGGTATCTCGAAGGAGCCCTCATGCAGAGCTGCTTCACCCATTCCCTCTATTTTTTGCCCCTCGGTCGGTCTTCGGGGGATTTGCCCCCGCTCGCGGCTCACGTGACTGAGTTCACTGAACATAAAGATAGCCGCCTTCTTTGCTACAAGACTCTTCTCTATTATCATCAGTTCAGCCCAGCACAGGATGTTCGAGGTAACGAGCTTATTCAAATACTCTACATATAATGTGCTCATACTCAATAGTCCCATGCCGGAGATCGGTATCGCTTGCGCCTCCACCGAGCACGATCGGTCGTCCTCACCAACGATGAGCTTGTGGAGGTTCGCGCCGCGCAGCGAACTTTCGAGGGCGCCTATATTCGGACCGCACTCGGCCAATTCTCCTTTGCTTTGGTAATACTCAAGATTTTCACTTCAGAGTTTTACAGCATCGGCGCGCTTTTCGCCATTTATGGTGCGGGAATCCTCCTTACCAGCCTGCTTCGGAGGCAGCAAGGGAACCAACAGTTCTTTTCAGAGATAGGTGAAGATGGGTTGAATCAAAAGAAGTTTCGGACAAGTGGTAACGTCGTTGTGGTCCTAACGGCGTTATCGGTCGCGGCATATGGATGTTTGTTGGGCTTGACGCTCAAGCTAGGCGATTGATACTGGGTGATGATCCGTACGCAAGGGGTTCCTTTCGAATTACAAGTACCAGCATACGTTACATATTACGTTTCGCTGACCGTCGGTGATTGACTGCCATGCAAACAACAGCCCGGCGAAACAAGCGTCGTCCAGTCTGAATCTGTAAATTAAAACGAAGAGCCGCCTGTAAATGCAATAATACCAGACCGCGACGGAAGCGGACCGCTTGACGTGTACATCGGTAAGGCAGTGGTAGGATGCTGTTTTTTAGGAGCGCTGCAGCTATTGGTTAGGTTGGATCAGCCATGGCCCACCTGCAAATCAGACACGTTTTTGATGACTGTTTGACTATTCCACGAGGGCTACTATTATAATAATAATACATCAAATACTCTCCGCTGGCAACAGGCATATATCTCTATTGGAAGGGTATAATCCTAAAGGGTTTTGGGCCCTAATCTGGAACACTACACGATTGTACTAGCGCCATTAGGAATCGAACCTAAGTACGGAGTACGTGACTAAGGTACGTACCAGCTGCCGCCCTTGCGTCATAAGGGTATTCTATAAGGCTGAGCAACTTGCAAGGATCTTCCGGCGTTGACTTTTCCGAATACCGCGTTTGCTCAACCCAACTCCCTTACCTCAAGTGCTTACCTTATCATTAATCCACCTAATCCACATCTCCGGCGCTTTATTACGATAGTATCAGGAGCTGCCCGCATCTCGAAATTGATCCTCCTCATTCCTTCCTTGATTGCACTAATCTTCACGGGTAGCTGGGAAGCTCCCGTCAAGGAGATCTGTCTTTTCTCACCAGTCTGCCCGCCGCCAGCGTTTGCCCTCCAGCATCCAGCAAGAGAGCTATGCCCCTCTTGGGGCATGAACACCCAGATGTACCTCTCCCGACCCACCCGGAAACAAGACAAGAGAAACCACCACTCTCGAATAGGATAGCTCCTACCCGTAGACAGAGTCAACATTCCATGGTCGCCAAAACCGCCATAATGAGCCACTTCACTCTCCCCGATGGTGCAATCATCCCAGACGAGCGTGGGACAGTCTGGCCAGACAAGTCACCATCCGCGAAGACTTCAGAAGCCAATCTCTCAGCGCCCCAGCCAGTGCATAAGCAGAGCACAGGTATTGGTGCTTGCTTGACAGATACACCTGCGACGACGGCACCAAACAGTCCTAAATTTAGCCCTAGAATGTAAGCATCTTTCCTTCAAGTCACGGTCTCGTGCTAGCTCTGACCATTTGAAGTCCCCCGCTTCGAAGGGACTCCGGCGCTTCAACCCCTTCCGGCCGTAGCCGACCTACGACCCTCGATATCCCAGGCCTAACCAGGTCAAAAGAGTCCCCTGATGGACGAATATCTCAGCGTGATGTTGGGTCGAAGCTGGTAATAGTAATGGTGGGTCTGCCGGCCAGGGGAAAAAGCTATGTTACGAAAAAGATCGCGAGGTATTTGAACTGGCTCCAACATGATACGAGGATCTTCAATGTGGGCGAGCGAAGACGAGTCGTTGCTGGCGGCTCAAATCGAAGCGCCCCGCTTATACAAACGCAAAACGGATGGTCTATGGATGCTACTCCTGGATCAAGCTTGAGTACCGCGTCATTGAACGGCATTTTGAACCAAAAAGACTTTCTAGGACCACCTGCGTTACCTACCAAGATTCTCGTCAATGGCGAACCTCCACCCATTTCTACGGTAGACCAGAGTCTTCCTCCACCTGCACTCGGTGTTTCCAGTTCGTATAGCCATCATAAGCAACCTTACGCGAGTGAAACCTCTAGCATGTTATCCGTCGAGAGCGACGGCTCAGATGAGAAAGCTTATGGTTCCTTACCTGAAGCTCTCCCAAATACTTCCGAAACCATGGAACAATCAGCGGATTTCTTTGACCCAAACAACGCAAGAGCTGCGCAGATCCGCGAGCAAGTTGCAATTGAAACCTTGGATGAACTCCTAGACTACATCCTTGACCAGGGTGGGTCGGTGGGCATCTTTGACGCTACAAACAGTACTCTTGAGAGGCGAAAAATAATTATGAAGAGAGTTCGAGAAAGGGCTGGACCAGAGCTTGGTGTCCTCTTTCTCGAGTCTCTTTGTATTGATGAGAATGTACGTTTGTACAAAGGATACTCGAGAAATCCTGACTAATTTTACGGCTAGCTTTTGGAGTCGAACATGCGCCTAAAACTCTCTGGCCCTGACTATCGTGATCAGGATCCAGTAACAGCTTTGGCAGATTTCAAGAAACGTGTGAGTCTGTATGAGCAGAAGTATGTTCCACTTGGTGATTACGAGGAACGGAATAATATGCCTTATATCCAGGTACCAAAACCCGCTTACGTTCAATATAGCGAAAATGTTCGTTAATCAATATCTAGATGATTGATGTTGGACGAAAGGTCGTTTCCCACCAGATTCGAGGTTTCTTATCCGCCCAGACGGTTTACTATTTGCTGAACTTCAATCTCTCGCCTAGGCAAATCTGGATTACTAGACATGGCGAGTCGCTTGATAACGTAAATGGCAAAATTGGAGGCGATTCAGATCTAAGCGAAAACGGCCGCCGATACGCGAAAGCATTAACGAGGTTCATGAGACATGAGCGCCAGGCTTGGGACATTCGCCAGCAGGATAAGGCTAAGTCGACTCATTTCCCTCCGTTACCTGGCGATACGACACCGCCGAATCCCGAGTATTCGTACCACGGTGGCCAAAGTAGAGATGATTCACCCAAGAGCTTCTGCGTGTGGACTTCGATGCTTAAAAGAAGCGTTCAGACGGCTCAGTACTTTGATGAGGAAGACTTTGACATAAAGCAGATGAAGATGCTGGATGAGCTTAACGCTGGTACAATGGAAGGTCTTACCTACGAGGAGATTAGGACGAAATATAACGCCGAGTATGAGATGCGCAAACAAGATAAGCTTCATTACCGCTATCCAGGAGCCGGTGGGGAAGGTTATCTCGACATCATCAACCGTCTACGAGCTGTTATTGTCGAGGTGGAAAGAATGACTGACCATGTCCTCCTTGTTGGACATCGTTCTGTCGCCCGCGTGCTTCTAGCTTACTTTAAAGGCTTGAAGCGGGAGGATGTCGCTGACCTTGACGGTAATGTTTCTTGGAGCGTGTTATGCAGAATCAGCGCTAATTCACACTTGCTTTGATGTAGTCCCATTGGGTATGTTGTACATGCTCGAACCCGTAAGTGTGCCTCCCTGTAACCCAATTCCCACATCTAACCTTTTCCTTAGAAACCGTACGGAGTGGACTTCAAGGCTTACCGTTATAATCCGGAGACTGACTGGTTTGACTTCGTCCCGAATTATCAACTCCGTCGGGCTGCTTCCCAGTCGTCAAATTAGGCTTGGCCGTTGTTTCACGTCGTTATAAGGTGTTGAGGCGTTGCAAGGCGTTACATATACCCCCCTGTTTACGTATATTTGAGGGTCGTTGGGGATTGGCTTCGGAGCGAGCTCTGGTGTTGGTATTTGGATAGCTTTCTCAAATGGCGGCTGGCTCTCATGTATCCTAGGCGCTCCGCTACTCGCAAATTCTTCCTTCACTCGAGTACACTGAAGGCAAAGTATGAGACCGAGCTATCAACGATAACGTAGTGACGAACAAGATCGAGAGGCGTCTGTTTTTGTGACGGTTTTTGAGGTTTGCCGATACCCCCCTAGCACCCGTCCCATCCCCTCTTCAAGCCACTTTAGGGTCAACAACACAACAATGGGTGGACTTCTGCAGGGACCCGTCAGTAATCATTGATTGTCCCATCGGACACCCGTGTTTCATGAAGTTCTACCAAGCTTTGTCACAGTATCTCTGACAGAAGTATTCGCAAACGGCGCCGATCTTTCTAGGTCATTCTTTCTCCGATGCTTTCTGTACAGCTGAATCACCAGGAACAGTCGGTCTTGGACCAGACAGTATTGTCTGAACTGTGAATCGTTTTATGCTGTTGTGGAGTGGTAGGCTTATCGATCACTTTAACTACCTAGATAGAGCTCATCTTAGCCCGAAGAAGATCTTCTCACGGAGCGCCCACGAGATTATGGATGACACTGCTTCTGTGAAATCGGCGTCGCCTGCTGGAACCACAGCCTCTGCTGGCACAAAGAGGAAAAGAGCTGCTGAGCCCAAGTTCTATGCCGTTCGAGTTGGTAACCATCCTGGGATCTACCATACCTGGGCCGATTGCTTGGAGCAAGTCAAAGGCTTCAAAAAAGCGACCTGTACGCTGTAGCGAATCTGGTACAATTCATGATGGCTAACAAACAATTTTAGTCAAGTCCTTCTCGACCTTGACTGACGCTGAGCGGTTCCTGGCTGGAGAAAATCCGTCTCAGAATGGTGGCTCGAGTTCATCACCGACATCCAAATTCTACGCTGTCAAAAATGGGAGAGTTCCTGGAATATATACCGACTGGCCTTCCGCTCAAGATCAGATTACTGGATGGACTAAACCAAAGCACAAATGCTTCTCTACTCGTGTGGAAGCACAACGCTTTCTTGACAGCGATGACCAAAAGGCATTCGAGTCTTCCGCTACAATCGAGGCAGACCCTGTGACCTCAGCACTTTATTATGCATCTGAGCCTCCCTATCCAACCATACCGAAGCCACCCGAATCGAAGAAGGCGAAGAAAGGCGTGAATGGCACCTCTAAGGTGGTTAGACCGGTGGAGGCTGAGTACAATGAGACAGAATATGAACCAGGCACCGGACCCCTTCCACCAGGTGCTGAGGACGGGTTTGACCCTAACATTGTCTTGGATGCCGAAACTGGCCAGATCTTCTATAAGACACAAGAGCAACGGCTAGCTACCAAACCGCAAGGAGCTGGAGATGCACAGACTGGCATGATACGTATACATACCGACGGAAGCTCTCTTGGTAATGGACATGCAGGAGCTTTCGCAGGTGTGGGCGTTTATTTTGGCCCTGGTGATTTAAGGTAATACATGAGCGCAACCTAGAAAGCCGAAACCAAAAACTAACTCTCAATATGTAGAAATGTTTCGGAGACCTTGCCTGGAGCGCGACAAACCAACCAACGGGCGGAGCTTACTGCGATACTGAGAGCGCTTGAGATAGTGCCCAGACATCGGGATATTAGCATCATCACCGATAGTCGGTATGCCATTGACTGCGTCACGTCGTGGTACGTCAATTGGCGCAAGAATGGGTGGAGGACTTCGGCAGGGAAGGCGGTCGAAAATAAAGATCTTGTGGAGAATATTCTTGCAAAAATCGAGGAACGTAATTCATTGATGGTTCAGACGCTTTTCGAATGGATCAAAGGGCACTCTAATCAGCTGGGGAATGTTGAAGCTGATAAGCTTGCTGTGGAGGGCGCTCGAAAGGGAGCAACTTCCTGACAAACTTAGGTCAGTTGAAACGTAGGATCAAGATGGCATTTCTACGCGTAGCAATTTAATTTTCATGTGACTATCAACCAGCTTTCTAAAAGTTTCTTTCTTCTTCTTATCCTCTCACCCTCAGTCTGGTTACTTTTCTCTCGCCAGTTCAATCTTACTCCATGCGTTGAGAGTTGAGCTTTGGATTCCCCATATCATCTTCGTCCAAAGCACTATCCAACGTGCGCTGAATATTCTATCTACCAGTGGCGTAGCCGCTCCTTCACATATCTTGAAAGGGCGTTCAAATACCGCGCTATTTGAGTGGCCCCAGGATGTTCAAAGGAGGATGACAATGGGCCGCTTACATTACTAATTACTATCATTGAGCGCAAATTCAATGCTCTCGTCCATTATGACGGAAGGTTTGTGCAGGATGTTGAAAAGGATTAGAAACTAAGAGAGAGTTCAAGTGGGCACAAGATGGAAAATCCACCAATACCCTTAACGTTATCAGCAAATTGCTCTCATCAGTTTATAATCTCGCCATACGCTAATATGTTGCTTTACCCTAATGATACCACACGAGCTTCGCATGTGTTAGATAACGATTGTCATGCGGTTGGCAGAAATATCCTCATATCTCTTGATAGAAGAGAAATCTTTGGGATCTCCAGATGTCCCACCTTCAGCCGTTACCGTCTCTGATAGACGTTCAGTCTCTGATTTGGTAGAGGGCAAATTGCCGCCTTTCTTATTACGTAGCTTGTATAACCATCGACTATCGGCCTGTGGTCTATCTCTACAAGGTCCACGGAGTTGCTGTGAGCTGCTTCTTCTCTCTAAGACCCCGATACATGACTGGTTCAATGCGAAGGACTCCTTCCTTTCAGGGAGATCAACTCACAAGCTGTTCTGGGTTGGCTTGGCTGTTGAATCTTAAACACCAGTGGCCGTGACCGGTGACAGGACATAACAATCTAGGAGAACTGGAACGTTCAGTTTCGTCAGGACCTGGCTTGAATATGGAAAAACTAGATAAAGGTTGCTCAGTCGTCATTGATATGAGATATCATTATCGAAATCACACGCGTTTTTGCGCGAACTTAGAGTACTACGTCAACCGTACCACACATACCCACAATACTTTACCCTTACCACCCTATCGTAGTATCTACACCGTACAGGGCATTACTCCGTATTGTAAGGTACGCACAACCCATCGTCAAATCAATCTTATCTCTTCTCAACACGGCTTTATGTTTCGTCAACCTCTAGACAGTTTGGCGGACTTCAGTATCTTTCCACTGCCTCACTATTTGCAAGCACATATGATTCAATAACATCAGGATTACGGCCTACTTTCGGTGGCCATCATTGAGTACGAGTGACAAGCGATACGACCTATCCGAAATCAGGAATTGAATTATATAGTTAGAACTACTCTTGATACCACGTAGGGTTGCCAAAAAATGCCTACTCTCGCTATAACCAATTTCAATATTGTTTGCGCCACCCTCGGAGGCTTCATCACCCTCTTCGGCCTTGTTTCTTATCTCTGTAAAGAGCGCTTCTATCTTTCCGAAGCTTGTACGTTTCTGATTGCCTTGTGAGAAATCTACTTGGCCTTCCGCTCCACAGCTAACCTGGACAGTGATATCTCTATTGGCTGGTATAACCTTCTCCCCGCATGCTGCCAATTTTCTCAGGCCCCTAGACTATGCTGGTGGCTCGCAAGAGAGTCTTGACTCAATCACTCTCTATTTTACACGTCTCGTTTTGGGCGTGCAGTTGGTCCTCGCCGGGGTGCAGCTACCCAGTAAGTACCTGCAGCGGGAATGGAAAAGTCTAGCGCTGCTGCTTGGACCGGGTATGGTCGGCATGTGGGTGTGTAGCAGCTTGCTTGTCTGGGCTTTGGTCCCAAATCTCAGCTTCCTGCACTCACTGGCGGTCGGTGCTTGTGTGACGCCTACAGACCCAGTGTTATCCAACTCGATTGTCAAAGGTAAATTTGCGGATAAGAACATTCCGAAAGACCTGCAAAAAATCATCATCGCCGAATCCGGTGCCAATGATGGCTTAGGATACCCATTTCTATTCCTCCCGCTATATCTGCTGAAGTACGTCGAGAGCCATGGTGCAGGTCAACCCGGTGGCGCCAGACTGGCTATGGGGTACTGGTTCGGGGAAATATGGGGCTATACTATCCTTCTCAGTGTGATATATGGGGCGGTTGTGGGTTGGATTGCTAAGGAGTTGCTTCACTGGGCTGAGGAAAGAAAGTTTGTTGATCGCGAGAGCTTTCTGGTTTTTGCTATCACACTGGCGGTAAGGATCACTTAAGTGCTAGAGGGGAATTTACTAACTCTGTTCACTTCAGCTTTTTATTACCGGCACATGTGGGATGATAGGCAGCGACGATGTACTAGCATGTTTCATCGCCGGGAACGCATTTACCGTCGAGTACAGTCTACATTCATCACTTATACAAATTAAACAACGCTGACCCTCTTCATAGTGACTGGTTCCGTCTAGAGACTCTCGACGACTCCTTACAGCCGACGATTGACATGCTACTGAACCTGTCAATATTCGTATACTTTGGCTGTGTCTGCCCATGGGCCATGTTCCGTGATAACAACGTCATTCCTATCTACCGACTCATTTTTCTTGGGATTTTGATCCTTCTACTTCGCCGAATACCTGTCGTCTACGCCATGCACTGGCATATTAGCCAAATTGAAGAAAAGCAGCAGGCTCTCTTTGTGGGCTTTTTTGGCCCCATTGGCGTAAGTGCGGTGTTTTACCTCTATGTTAGCCTTGAATTCCTCAGGCAAGTCACTGTGGATGGGGTGACACGTGGAGACGCTGCGAGGTTGTCCGAAATTATGACGGTAGTGATCTGGTTTTTGGCTATTTGTAGTATTGTTGGTACCCTATGGAAGATTCACCTCCTCCGTATATTCTTAGCTGACCAATTCGCGGTTTAGGTCGTACATGGTCTGAGCGTCCCTATCGGCAAATTAGGCTACCATCTACCTCGAACGCTCTCTACCGCAATCAGCTCAAACTCGAGAGGTGAGCCAGCTTCGTTCCAAGCCGGAGATCTGCAAACGGAGCCCCAAATTCTCCGTCAAAGAACCATCAAGCGTAATGATCAACGTAATACCCAGCGAAGTAGAGATGGACCTCCACGTACTGTCTTTGGGATTAGCGGCGCGGTTATCCACACTGGGTTATCTGGCCCTGTGGTGAGCGCTGGCAGCTCAACATATAACAGTCCGACTATAATGCTCAGTTCGGGGGATGACTTGGAGAGTAACATAATAAACCGGAGTAAAGATTCTCCCGTCAGTAAGGATACTCCGAGCATTTAATATTTACCCTTCACGAAGAATTAAACCAGAGAAAGTATTGAAGAATTGGGTGCCGGTTTTGAACAAACAATTCAAGGTAGACTTGGCTATGGAGTTAGTTGGTGACGATATGGAGACGTCTTGGAACCTTCTAATCTTGATACACATCTGCAATCACTAGAACCGGCTCGCAAGGCTCAAGGCTGAGGTCCCTGGCGTTTCTTACACCAAACTGAAAATCTGTCGAACAGCAGAATTCATCGCTAGGATGGCCTAAAATCTTTTGGTTAAGCATCATAATTGGAGTCAAAATGGCGCTCACTTTTGTATTTGCATGCATCTATGCAAGCTACCTTAACGTACGATAGTAGTCTGCCATCAAACATGTACGGTTTAGCTCCAGACCGATTCACCTTTGCCATTCGTTTGCTTCCCACTCTCTACATCTATGACCCTCCATTCAAAGGGATATCATAATTCAACGCTGGGGTGGGAGGCAGCATAAACCATACCATCAAACACTTCAGCACTTCAGGCGCTCAGATAGCGGTCGAATATTTGCTGCAACATATTTACTTTGGAACAACGATCCTATATAAGCATGAACGTAGGTTTTGAATTCCAACGACATTGACTCTCACACATCATCAAGTTCCACTTTCCATTGATCGCCCGCTTGCCTGCTTTCGCGAACCGTATCCCGACATCCGGCCCCATAAGAGAGGTCGCTTGCTTCCATCATCGCCGTTACTCGATCGCTTCCCCTGAAGGACTTCACTCACATCGGTCGCCATTTTTATCCAGCTCCGTTCTAATGCTCTACATCCCCTGAACACATCCCAGCAAAGCAATCGTTCTACATTGTCCCTTTTCCGATGTTTTTTTTTGCCTACTTGATACCTTTCTATACCATCGCAATTGCCTCACCTAGATGTATGAGTAGTTATCATGCAACATACTGTCCGAATTGGAACTCCCACAAAGAAGCCACTTGCTCGGATCAATCGCCCAAGGTTTCTTGTTGTAGGTCTCTGTCAGAATTTTCGAGTGGTGGGGAGGGCATAAGAAGGCTTAGAATCATTGGGAGGCGGAGTGGTTCCGGACTGCGCTCCATGGCCCAGAAAACAACTCATGAAGAGGAGGTTACAATGTGGCAGAGCTTGCCGTTATCTTGCAAGTAGTAAATAATATTCTTGGAAAAACCCCAGCGGTGGATACTGAAGGGAAAAAAGCGCCTTGGGATGCACAAAGTCACTGAAGACAGCATGACCGGATTCCATGTTGTTTAACCCGATTCCTCTTATCGCTTAAGCTGTGCATTTAGACCCGAGTTAACGGATTTTTTTTATAAAAGACTTCTATTGGATCGTTAAAATATCTCCTCTTGGAGATTGGTTCTTGTTCGCTGATTGCTGCATTCCTCTAGCGTTCTGCGATCCTCTAGTGGAGAAAACGAAGAGAAGAGAAATATATGGAGGGCGTGTTGAAGGTGTGTGGGTGTACTGCGTGGACAGGTTAATAGCACTTAGTGCGTCTGAAGGTCTGAAGCGAGATGTGGGTCCTAGTGGTAGTGGGGAGGAAGGAACTGGGCAATGTGAAAGGGGAAAAAGGAGTGAAGCGGGAAAAGTAGCGGTTGAGATAACGGGGTTCCAAATTTAGAAGAAGAGGAGTGCAGTGGTCTCATATTTACACATTGATCGTGTTTCCAACATCTCATAATTGCGTCCTCGATACCATCCACAAAGGCTATGTGTCCTGATAGCAGCGAAGCGGAGGTCCAAACCCAGGACCCGGATACGGCTGTGCCCATGTTGACTGGAGACGTCGTAGGGTTTTTCTGCTCACCTGGGCTGGTAAAGGCGATTATGCGGATTCAGAGTCTGGCTTCGGTGAGGCCTTCCAGCCAGTAACCAGCCCTTTTGAGGACTACGGTTCGAGTAGCTAAGAAAGTAAGTCCAACGACCGTGTTCATGATAATTTTCTCTCAGCCGCCACGAACGCGCGAACAACATTTGTGGAAATATTCGTCAGATCTCTCCCAGGTTGCTTCGTGGGCATTGAAAGATAGCAGGAAGTGAAAGCGGAGAGGTGGTGAGTGCGAGCTGGTGTTTCCAGTTCCTAGACCGTGGCTCTGGTAGCTAAGGAAGGTTGGACTGCGAAAGGTGGGCGGGTGAGGGGTGTTGTGAAGTAGTTGGAAGTATAAGGGAAGTATAAGGGAAGTAGGAGAAAGTAGGAATCAAATCACCCTCATACCTATGCCCCATCCCTCCTCACCACCCGTCTCGGTAGGCTTTACTGAATCTCGTAATGCGCGAAGTAGCAAGGAGTGTCAGAGATGCTAGCTAACGAAAGATCCACCGGCAACAGCGATGGTTTTTGTTTAGGTAGTGAATGTTTTGTGCCAATGTGGCGAGGGTTCAGTTGTCATTGGGGTGGCGGGGTGGATGTGTGAGTGTGATTGATGGTTGGAGTATGTAATGGGGACTCCTGCGGAGTGAGTGAGTGATTCTCAAGGGGGACAAGAGAGAAAGAGGACGCGGCAGGTTTCAGTGTGGCTGGTCTAAAACATTTTGCAAGTCGAGCTTCTTAGAGTAGGTTGCTATCAGAGCGAGATTTCTAGTAGGCTTTGTTCGCGCGTGATGCAATGGAGATGGTAATTGGTAGGGGTGTGTGTTCTGGATTGAAAGAACGTTGTGTCCGCAAAGAAACGGGAAAGATTCAGGCCGGCTTCGACTTTGTCTTAGCCGACTGATGGAATTGAAATCGGTGGTAAAGCTCAAGGGCTATGAGCTGGTTAGGTGACCCACAAATGCAAGTTGGGTTTTTAGCAGACCTTTTGGCCGGTTATTTCCTGAGCTTCCAGGGTGGTAAAGGATGAAAAGGTTGGCATCCGTTAGACCCTTGATTAGTCTCCTGTATTGGATTTCAAGTATGGCAAAAACGTCAGAGATCGATTTCCGATGCTAATCTGAACAGAATGCCAGCAGTGCCTGCTGGACTAATGCCGCCATGTGATGCAAACGCCTGCTTGACAACAATGCGAGAAGACATCAATACGCGTACAAATGCTTTGAAAGACTCGCTTGAACAACTCAGACTTGGTGCATATCCATTATCCTCACAGCCAATATCATTATCACGTCTCCCAACCAGCTCCCGCTATTACACCGGATGCAGATCTCCATTAATAGGCGGCAACTGTCCCGGGCTCCACATTGGATCACAAGTACCCTTGCAATCAATGGCACTCATGGCTGGCAACTTGACTTCAAAGTCTTGCATGCCGCGCGTAAAGTAGCCGTCGTCGCGAATGGCGGTATCGGGCATGTTTACGCCTGCGCTGCCAGAGGGTGTTTTGCATGTTCGGCGCTTGTAGCCGTGAACGGTGGTGATTTGTTGAGCGGCCCAGATTGAGCTGGTCGATCATGTTAGCTTTTGCTCCTTAGTTGTAACTGTGTAACGAGTTGTCTTACTGGCAAGATTGGTCGGTCCATCTGCAAGATGCAATGTCCAATTTGGTATTGCAGGTCGTCCTCGCCTGTCCGACTGTCAATGTAGTCGTACTTCCAAGTTGGATGCCCGCCAAGTCGAATCCAGTACTAATATCTTTAGAAACCGCCCATTCCGTAGTTGTACAGCTCTGGGCCAAGGCGCCGACATCCTCGTGGCAATCTCCATTGCATCCAATGTTGCCGATTGCTTGGTACCAGTCATTGTACGAGTTTGTGGTGCCAACAAGAAAGTAATCCGTCCTATATATAGTACTATACTTTAGCGTCGTTCCGTGGGGTGAATTGCCAGAAGAATTACCAGCAGTGTGAACCTCCTCCTTGGTCATTGTCACAGTCATTTCCTATAGAACGACCCTCGCCATCTTGCCATTTGCTTGCACCTACAGCCCACGTGGGGTCTGTGTCTTTGGAATCGCAGGCGGGAAGACCTGTAACAGCTGATTGGATAGCACGAGGAGTGAGATCCTGTACCGAAGCAGGGAGGGCGTAGGCTAGAGGAATGTTGAAAAGGGCAGCTGCCATGGAACCGGCTTGCACAGCGTTGAGATGCATTGTTGAAAAGTTTGACGAGCGCGACGTTCAAGACGTGATGAGTCAAAGATGAGGTTAACTGGGACAAATTAAGAGATAAGGTAACGAGAATGTCAAGACCAGCTTAAACGTTGCATCGATTTAGAGATATGTGAGCAGGGGTAAAGGTGGAGTGCAAGCTGGGATGACTGATGGTGTGAGGGTGGAAGAAAGGACGTTTTATATATCATAGCCTCAGACGCGGGATGGAACGAGATATTAGACTTCGAATTGGATAGGGACGGCGTTGCTGATGTAGGAACCATAGCCATGTGTCTAAGGCCCATTAAGCTAATCGTCCGGGACAGACCAGTGGAAAAAGAGCGGCATAGGCCACATGGTCTGGTGGAACGAGAGCGGCTCGGAGGATAAACAATACCAAAGTGAGCCGTGATAGAAGAAGAAGCCATTTTAGGCCAGAAGCGGGCTGGATGTTTCACGTTTCGAGGGGGGCGGGAAGGTCAAGCAAGTAAAGGAGACACGGGCGGGATCTAGTTCTACACATGGGGGGCCAGGGGGAGCGGAACACGGGACGGAAACAAAATACAGTTTTACAAGCAGATCGGGTTGTGAGTTGCGAGATTTTGCAAGGCAGATTTTGCAAGGCATTAATGGCGGTCGCCTGGGCGAGGTGGTCTTAATGTCTTGCTCGGCGTTGATGTGGCTTCATGCCGCGGTTTCAGCGCCACCTTAGGTAAGGTACTAACAACGATGATCTGTCTTACTATCCGTACCCCGCACTTTCGCTCATTCTTCATCGGCCATGTAATGAATGATGTAACCAAATCGGCCACCTAACCAAAATTCCAACCATATTCAACCAACAACCTTCAAAAATCGATCAATATTCAACGCAATGACTTCTACCTACATAGCTATTGAGCATCGAATCAAGAAGGCTATCAACGCCTTAAACCCCGTCAAAACCCGAGTCAACCCGAAATTGCACGCGGATTCGATGTACCTTTGCAGAGGCTACGATCCAGGCTAGCGAGTGGATCCTGATCAGGACTTACCTCTGCATACATATAGGGAGCCAATACCCGTACACCCCCCTGGCTTACATGTACACCCCCCTTTGCTTACACGTACACCCTCGGGGAAACCTGAAATTTCCATTGCGCATCACTCAGTTACACACCAAATTTAGTAGGCAATTCAAGGGTTTACATATGATTCTGAGTAACCTCTTCATGATCTTCCCCACAGCCTTAAATTCGGTTAATCTAGCCTAGTAAACCCACACATCAGACTTCCTTCTGACACTCATCGCCATCGCCATCGTCATTGTCATGATCATCCTCACCGGCGCCCCACCTGTCAGCACCGCCTTCGTCGACCTCATGTCTTTGGCCTCACCTCCCGTTTCGGGGGAGATCTATGATGATGTGAAACTCTGTCAGATTCACTTTTACAAGTTCAAAATCTCGCTGTTGTTCGATCAAAGAATAGACTCGTAGAAGCAAGAGAACGACGAGACGTTAGACGTCAGCAAGAGTTCAAGGATTCTACACAAAGAGAGTTCTCACAATATGAACAGATACTGATGGAGACGGAACAACAAGGGCTACAGCAGAGGATGAAGCAGGGGCGAAATCGGGGTCGAAGTCGGGATCGAGGTCTCACACGGGCAAGAGGTGAAGGGCAGCAAGGTGGAGGGCAGCGAGGTGGAGGGCAGCGAGGTGAACGTGCTGCCACACCCCCTTCCATCCAAACGGATGCAGGCCTGTTTGCAGCGTTTCATATGTAGCAAGCTCTTTGAACACGAAATTGAAGCTCTTTAGGTTGCTCAGAATCATATGTAAACCCTTGAATTGCCTACTAAATTTGGTGTGTAACTGAGTGATGCGCAATGGAAATTTCAGGTTTCCCCGAGGGTGTACGTGTAAGCAAAGGGGGGTGTACATGTAAGCCA
>JAABVA010000061.1_pt1 | contig 131920 bp, 146 predicted proteins | sample 5560331 | NCBI WGS metagenome assembly JAABVA01 (sample SAMN12812661, study PRJNA571458) | rock metagenome | isolation source: Antarctica rocks | place: Antarctica: Victoria Land, Mt New Zealand sud | collected 2016-01-07 | reverse complement strand
TCAAGGTGATCCTCCCGAGTCGGTCCTGCGGGCTTCAGCACCACCCAGACTCCCTGCTCAGGCGGACAGATCAGCGGCCCCGACCATCGGGGCCGCTGCTGCTTCATGCACGATCCGGGCTAGAGGCGCGCCGGCTAAACAGACGCGCACGCGCGGTGCACGGCGCGCGCAACTTCCGCCGCTCCGCGCCTGTTAACCAGTCGTGATCAAGCGGACTCTCCCCCTGCCCCTCGTCGTGCTCGCCACTGCCGTCGGGGCATCGGCCGCGGCCGTGGCGAGCGCTTCCTCGGGGCCGACGTACTCCGCGCGGCTCTCGGGCTGCTTTCGCTCGCTCGATCCCTCGCGGCGGGCCGTCGACGTGGACGCCGCGATGTACGCGCGCGTGCCGGGCACCCGCGGCATGGCGATCCGGGTCGAGCTCTTCGAGCGCCGAGCGGGAGACACGCGCTTTCGCCGGCTCCCGCGCGATGCCCGCGGCAAGCTGACCACCTGGCATGCCTACCCGCATCCGGTGGCCAACCCGGAGACGCTCTTCGAGTACAGCCTCGACGTCTCGCTCGAGCGGCGCACCGTGCCCGCGGTGTATCGCTTCCGGGTCGGCTTTCGTTGGTACGGGCGTCACGGTCGGTTGCTGAGGCAACGCTTTGAGACGACGGGCACGTGCCTGCAGCCCGACATGCGCCCTGACCTGCGCGTGCGCTCGATCACGGTCGTGCCCCCGCGCACGTCCGGCGGCTCCACGCGCTACGAGGCGGTGATCCGCAACGCCGGGCTCTCGCGGACGAGCTCCTTCAATGCTCTGCTGCAGTCGGGCGGGATGACCGTTCCCGGCCAGACGCGTACGCTCGCGGGCGGCCTCGGCCCACGGGCGACGGTCACGGTTTCCTTCTCGGGGCCGGCGTGCGCGGCGGACGCCGCGCCCGTGGTGGTTCTCGACCCCGACAACCGGGTGGACGAGCGCGACGAGAAGAACAACAACCGCGCGGCGAACTGCCCCTAGCGGACGACCGAAGGCGGGGAGCCCGGCACGGTCCTCGCTCGCTGTCCGTCGAGGTGCTCGGCCAGCGCCGCGACGCAGTCGGGGTCGAACTGGGTCCCTGCGTGGCGGCGCAGCTCCGCGAGCGCGGCCTGGTGGGTCATCGCCCGGCGGTAGGAGCGGTCGCTCGTCATCGCGTCGTAGGCGTCGGCGACGAGCAGGATCCGCGAGGCGGGCGGCACCGCCTCGCCCATGAGGTTGTCCGGGTAGCCCGAGCCGTCGAGATGCTCGTGGGAGTGCCGGATCCAGCGCACGATGGGGCGCAGGCCCTCGATGCGGCCGATGATCTCCGCCCCGATGACGGGGTGGCGCGCGACCTCGGCGAACTCACGGTCATCAAGCGCTCCGCGCTTGCGCAGGATCGAGTCGGGAACCGCGACCTTGCCGATGTCGTGCAGCATGGCGGCCAGCCGGAGCAGGCTCAGATCGGGCTTGCTCTACCCGAGCCGCTCGCCGATCGCCGCGGAGTAGCCCGCGACCGCGCTCGAGTGCTCGTGCTGCACCGCCATGCGCTCGTCGACCGCGCGCGCGAGCGCCGCGGCCCGCCCCGGACGATGCTCTCGATGGGTGCTCGCCAGAGGACGAGGCTCCACGCGACGGCGAGGCCGAGCATCCACACGATCAACGTCCGGTGCAGGCGCTCCCAGGTGAGGGCCACGTAGATGCCGATCGCGAGGCACATCCCGTGGGAGACGCAGATGCCGATCTTCAGCGTGCGCAGGCGAAAGCGCAGGTCTGAGACGCCCTCGATCGCGGCGCCGCCCCCTCTTGCTCCGGCCATGCGCCCCTCATCGGCTCACAGCGCCGTCATCTTGACCGACGTCGAGGGCGCCGTCGCTAGAATGAGCTCACCATGAAGAGCGCCATTCACCCCGAGTACCTCGACGCGCACGTGCGGTGCACGTGCGGCAACGAGTTCACCACCCGCTCCACCCAGTCCGAGATTCGCGTGGAGATCTGCTCGAACTGCCATCCCTTCTACACGGGCCGCCAGAAGCTCGTGGACACCGGTGGCCGCGTCGAGCGCTTCCAGCGCCGGATGGCCAAGGGCCGGCGTGAGCGCGCCGGCACCGGCTCCTAGCCGAGCCCTTCCGTGAGCGAACCGGCGCGCCTTCCGGACGGCCGGCTCATGGCCACGCGGGACGCCCCGGTGGGTGGCCAGGCCATCCTCGAGGGCGTGATGATGCGTGGGGTCTCGACCTGGGCGGTCGCCGTACGCAAGCCGGATTCCGAGCAGCTTGCCGAGCGCGCCGCGGAGGACTCCGAGCCCCCGGCCGAGCCCGCGCGCGGCGAGATCGAGGTGTCCTCCTTTCCGCTCGAGTCCTGGATGAAGCGTCACCGGGCGCTCCGCTGGCCGGTGGTGCGCGGCGTCGTCGCCCTCGCCGAGTCGATGAAGATCGGCTTCCGCGCGCTTGCGATCTCGGCCAACGCACAGCTCCCCGAGGGGGAGGCCGAGATCGGCAGCGGCGCCTGGATCGGCACCGTGGTGCTCGCGCTCGCGCTCGCGGTGGGGCTCTTCTTCGTGGTCCCCGTCGGGCTGACCAGCCTGATCAAGCACCAGCTCGGCTCCTCGGTCCTCTTCTGGCTGGTCGAGGGACTCGTGCGCACGACGATCTTCCTCGGCTACCTGACGCTGCTCTCCCGTCTGCGGGACCTGCGCCGGGTCTTCGAGTACCACGGCGCGGAGCACAAGGTGATCGCCTGCTACGAGGCGGGCGACGAGCTCGTCCCCGAGCGGGCGGCGCTCTACTCCCGCCTGCATCCCCGCTGCGGCACGAGCTTCCTGCTCGTGGTCATGATCGTGGCGATCTTCGTCTTCGCCCCCGTCGGGCTCCCGGCCTGGTACGTGCTCGTCGCGACGAGGATCCTCGGCGTGCCGCTCATCGCGGGGATCTCCTTCGAGCTCATCAAGTGGGCGGGGCGCAACCGCAACCGCCCGTGGGTCCGCGGGGTGATGTGGCCCGGGCTGCAGCTCCAGAAGCTCACCACACGCGACCCTGACGCCGATCAGCTCGCGGTCGCGGTCGCCGCTCTCGACGCCGTGCTCGCCGTCGAGACCCCCGGGCAGGCCAGCTCGGAGGATCTCGTGGGCGTCGAGGTCGTCGCCTGAGCGAGCAACGCCGGTCGGCCCGCGGCTCCTAGACTCGGCCGCATGATCGAGCAGCTCGTCCGCCAGATCGAGGAGCGCTTCGCCGAGCTCGGGCGCCAGCTCACCGACCCGGTGGTCATCGGAGACCGCCAGCGCTACGCCGAGGCCGGCCGCGCTTACTCCGAGCTCGAGCCCGCCGCGCAGCTCGCTCGGGATTGGCGCCGCGCGGTCGACGACGCCGCCGGGGCCGAGGAGCTCCTGGCCGAGGACGGGGAGGACCCGGAGGTGCGCGAGCTTCTCGCGGGCGCGCGCGAGCGCTCCGGGGGTCTGGAGGAGCAGCTCCGTCTGGCCATGGTCGAGCGCGACCCCAACGACGAGAAGAACGTGATCGTGGAGATCCGCCCCGGCGCCGGCGGCGACGAGGCCACGCTGTGGGCCGGCGATCTCTTCCGGATGCTCACGCGCTACGCGGAGCGGCGCCGGTTCGCGACCGAGCCGCTGTCGCTCGGCGAGGGCCAATACACCTTCGCGGTCAAGGGCGGCGGCGCGTACTCCGTGTTCAAGTTCGAGGGCGGAACCCACCGCGTGCAGCGGATTCCCGAGACCGAGTCCCAGGGCCGCATCCACACCTCGACGGCCACGGTCGCCGTGCTTCCCGAGGCCGAAGACGTCGACGTGGCGCTCGCCGACTCCGATCTGCAGATCGACGTCTACCGCTCCTCGGGGCCGGGCGGGCAGTCGGTGAACACGACCGACTCCGCGGTGCGCATCACCCACCGGCCGAGCGGCATCGTCGTCTCCATGCAGGACGAGAAGTCCCAGCTCCAGAACCGGGAGAAGGCGATGCGCGTGCTGCGCGCCCGGCTGTACGAGCGCGCGCTGGCCGAGCAGCGCGCGGAGGTGGCCGCCTCGCGCCAGGCGCAGGTCGGCACGGGCGAGCGCGCCGAGAAGGTCCGCACCTACAACTTTCCCGAGAAGCGCGTCAAGGACCACCGGGTGAACGTGCTCGTGCACAACCTCGACGGCGTGCTCACGGGCGAGCTCGAGGAGCTCACCGCGGCGTTGCAGGACGACGAGAAGCGCCGGCGGCTCGAGGCGCAGGCCGCGGGCTGAGGAACGGGCCGACGCCGGGTGTGACGGTGCGCGCGTCGCTTCAAGACGCCTCGGCTCTGCTCGCCGCGGCGGGCTGCGAGTCGCCGCGGCTCGACGCCGAGCTCCTCCTCGGGGAGGTGCTCGGGGTCGATCGTGCGCGCCTCGCGCTCGACTCCGCGCGGGAGCTGCGCGCCGAGGAGCTCGCGCGGTTCACGGCGCTCCTGACCCGGCGCCGCGCGCGTGAGCCCGTCGCCTACCTGCTCGGCCGCCGGAGCTTTCGCTTCCTCGAGCTCACAGTCGACTCGCGGGTACTCGTTCCCCGCCCCGAGACCGAGTTGCTCGTCGAGGTCGGGCTCGAGCTGCCGCGCCGAGCCCGCGTCCTCGACGTGGGCACGGGCAGCGGCGCGGTGGCGCTCGCGCTCGCGCACGAGCGCCCCGATCTCGAGGTGAGCGCGAGCGACGTCAGCGAGCAGGCGCTCGAGGTCGCACGCGCCAACGCGGCCCGGCTCGGCCTCGAGGTGTCCTTCGCGCGCGCGGACGCCATGCGCGGCCTCTCCGGGCCGTGGGACGCCGTGCTCTCGAACCCGCCCTACGTCGCCGACGACGAGGCGCTCCCCCCCGAGGTGCTCGAGCACGAGCCGGCGCGCGCGCTGCGCGCGGGAGCCGACGGGTTGGACCTGCTGCGGTGTCTGGCCACCGAGGCCGGGGTGAGCGCCGCGCGGCTCGCGGCCTTCGAGGTGGGCGCCGGGCAAGCACCCGCGGTCGCGGCGCTTCTGCGCGGCGCCGGCTTTCCGGAAGTCGAGCTCCGGCGCGACCTCGCCGGCATCGAGCGCGTGGTCGTCGGGCGGCGATGAGCCTGCTCGAAGCCGACGCGGAGGCCTTCGAGCGCTGCCTGGCGCTCGGCGGAGTCGCGGTCTTCCCGGCCGACACGGTCTACGGCCTGGCGTGCGACCCCGGCTCGCGCGAGGCCGTCGCGCGGCTCTACGAGCTCAAGGGACGCGCTCCCGAGAAGCCCGCCGCGGTCATGTTCTTCGGCCCCGAGCTCGCCCTCGCCGCGCTGCCCGAGCTCGGCCCCCGCACCGCCGGAGCGCTCCGTCGCCTGCTCCCAGGTCCAGTGACCCTGCTCCTACCCAACCCGACAAGCCGCTTCGCTCTCGCGGGCGGACCCGCGCCGGCGAGGCTTGGGCTCCGCGTGCCGCTTCTGCCTCCCGCCGCCGCGGCGCTGGGCGGCGTCCGGCGGCCCGTGCTGCAGTCGAGCGCCAACCGCGCCGGCGCTCCGGACGCGAGGCGCCTCGACGAGGTGCCGGCGGCGATCCGGGCCGGCGCCGACCTCGTGCTCGACGGCGGGGAGCTTCCGGGCACGCCGTCGACCGTGGTCGATCTCGGCTCCTACGAGGTCGAGGGAGCGTGGTCGATCCTGCGCGCGGGCGCCCTGGAGCGATCGGCGCTCGCGGCGGCGTTGTAGCGCCCAGTACGCTGCCCGGGATGGCCGAGGAGGAGACCTTCGACCTGGCCGCCGCCGATCTGCGCGCCGACGCGGACGACCTCACGACCTCGATCGAGGTGCTCGCCGCCAAGCTCGAGGCCACGCTGCCCGCCGCCACGCGAGTGCATCGCCGCGCGCGGCGCCTCTTCTCCAAGGAGAAGCGCGTCGAGCGGATCGACGTGGCGCTCGGCGACTCGCACTACGGGCTGCGCGTCGCGGACGGCCGGGTGGAGGGCTGGCGCGAGCGCACCGTGCGCGGGATCTCGATCAAGCGCGAGCCGCTCGAGCTCGCCGGCTGGATCGAGGCCCTGAGCTCCGATCTGCGCGAGCGCGCGGGGGACTCCGCCGAGGCCCGGCAGGCGCTCGAGCGCCTGCTCGGCTAGAGCCATGGGGTTCCTCGACGGCCGCGGCGAGGGCGAAAACGCGAGTGGGCAGGAGCGCGAGCGCGAGCAGCTCGCCTCGCTCGCGCGCGTCGAGCAGGGCGGCATCCCGTTGAGCGCCGAGCGCCGGCTCGAGGAGCTCCGCTCCTCGTCGTCCGCGCTCTTCACCTCCGACCTCGGCGTGGGCGACTTCGCGCTCGCGCGCCTGGAGGGCCTGCGACCGCTCTCCCAGGTCATGGGCTCCTCGATCTACAAGGTGGGCTGGCAGCAGATGCCTTGGGGGGGCGGGTGGCTCGCGCAGGGCCTATCCCAGGAGCTTCGCGTGCTCTCCGAGGCGTGGAACGAGGCGCGCCGGCGCGCGCTCGCTCGTTTGGACGAGGAGGCCCGCCGCGCGGGCGCCGACGCCGTGGTCGGGGTGCACATCCGCCGCGGCAGGCACGACTGGGCCGCCGACGCGGTGGAGATCGTCGCCCTCGGCACCGCGGTCAAGCTCCCCGGCGGGGACCCGAGGGCCGCCCCCGTGCTCACCGATCTCTCCGTGGAGGACTTCTGGAAGCTCCGACGGGCCGGCGTGGCCCCGCTCGGCGTGGTGGCGGCCACCTCGGTCTTCTACATCACCGCCTCCTGGCGCACCCAGCGCCTGACCTCGGGCTGGCAGCGCCTTCAGCCCAACCAGGAGATCGGCGACTTCACCCAGGGCGTCTACGACGCGCGCGAGAGCGCCCTGCGCCACCTGACCAACCAGGCCGAGGCCCTTCGCGCGGGAGGGGTCGTCGGCGTCGAGATCGACCAGAGCACCGAGATCCACCGCGTGGAGCAGAACAACAACGAGCGAGAGGATCTCATCGTCACCTTCCACGTCGTGGGCACGGCGATCGCCCCTTCCGGCGAGCCCGTTCGGCTCGCACCCACCACCGTCGTCTCCCAAGGAACGAGAGGACCCCGATGAGCTACGACCCCACCTCGCTCGAGGGCGTGCCCGAGGCCGGACGCGCCCGCCTCGAGCAGAACAAGCGCGGCCTCTTCACCTCCGACCTCTCCGTCAACGAGTTCCTGCTCGTCCGGGAGGCGGGCTTCGACCCGCTCGGACTCGTCGTCGGCTCCTCGATCTTCCACATCGGCTTCCAGCAGTCGAGCTGGCGCAAGAGCCAGGAGATGACCGTCCTCTCCCAGGCGATGTACCAGGCGCGCGAGCTCGCCATGACCCGGATGGAGGAGGAGGCCGACCAGCTCGGGGCCGACGGCATCGTCGGCGTCCGGCTCGACATTGGGCGCTACGAGTGGGGCGAGAACCTCGCCGAGTTCATCGCGATCGGCACGGCGATCAAGCACCGCGAGGGCGTGCTGCACCGCGCGCCGAACGGGCGGCCCTTCACGAGCGATCTCTCGGGCCAGGACTTCTGGACGCTCCTGCGCACGGGGCACCGCCCGGTGGGGATGGTGATGGGCTCCTGCGTCTACCACGTCGCGCACCGCGGGATGCTCCAGTCGCTGCGCCAGGCCGGTCAGAACGTCGAGCTGCCGAACTTCACCCAGGCTCTCTACGACGCGCGCGAGCTCGCGATGGAGCGCATGCAGGCCGAGGCCGAGGAGGCGCAGGCGGAGGGGATCGTCGGCGTCCAGCTCACGGAGCGCTCGCACGGCTGGGGCAGCCACGTGATCGAGTTCTTCGCCCTGGGCACGGCGATCGTGCCCTCGGGCACGGACGCCCAGATCCCCGCGCCGACGCCCGTGCTCGACCTCGGCTCGGGGTAGCGCGGATTCGGCTGCTCGGCGCCCGGAGCCGGTGCTAGCCTCGAGCGAGCCGCCATGCGAATCGCCCTCGCCTCCGACCACGCCGGATTCGAGCTCAAGGAGCATGTGAAGGCCGTGCTCGCACGGGGCGGCCACGAGCCCCTCGACCTCGGCCCGCCGAGCGCGGAGTCGGTCGACTACCCGGCCTACGCCGCCCCCGCCGCCCGGCTCGTGGCCAGCGGGGAGGCCACCGCCGGGGTGCTCGTCTGCGGCTCGGGCGTCGGGGTCTCGATCGTGGCCAACAAGGTCGACGGCGTCCGCGCGGTCAACGCGCATGATGTCGACGAGGCGGAGATGGCGCGCCGTCACAACGACGCCAACGTGCTCGCGCTCTCGGGTCGCCGGCTGAGCGGCGCGCAGGCCGACGAGATCCTGCGCGCTTTCCTCTCCGCGGAGTTCGAGGGCGGTCGCCACGCGCGCCGCGTCGAGCAGATCGGCGACGTCGAGGGGTCCCGGGCGCGATGAGCGAGCTTCCCTCCGACTTCTTCAACCGGCCCGTGGCCGAGGTCGACCCGGAGATCGCCGAGGTGCTCCAGGCCGAGCTCGTGCGCCAGCAGACGACGCTCGAGATGATCGCCTCGGAGAACTTCGTGCCCCAGGCGGTGCTCGACTGCCAGGGCTCCGTGCTCACCAACAAGTACGCGGAGGGCTACCCCGGCCGGCGCTACTACGGCGGGTGCGAGCACGTCGACGTCGCCGAGCAGCTCGCGATCGATCGGGCGGAGAAGCTCTTCGGCGCCGAGCACGCCAACGTCCAGCCCCACGCCGGCGCACAGGCCAATGCGTCGGTCTACCACGCGCTGATTCGCCCCGGCGACACGATCATGGGGCTCGAGCTCTCCCACGGCGGTCACCTGACCCACGGGATGAAGATCAACGTCTCCGGGCGCCTCTACGAGATCGCCGCCTACCACGTCGACCGCGAGACGAGCCTCGTGGACATGGAGGAGGTCCGGCGCATCGCCCGCGAGCGCCGCCCCAAGCTGATCGTCGCCGGCTGGTCGGCCTATCCCCGCCACCTCGACTTCCCCCGCTTCCGGGAGATCGCCGACGAGGTCGGCGCCCTGCTCATGGTCGACATGGCGCACTTCGCGGGCCTCGTGGCCGCCGAGCTGCATCCGAGCCCGGTTCCGCATGCCGACGTGGTCACCACCACCGTGCACAAGACCCTCGGCGGGCCGCGCTCGGGGATCATCCTGTGCCGGGAGGAGCACGCGAAGAAGATCGACTCCGCCGTCTTCCCCGGCCAGCAGGGTGGTCCGCTCGAGCACGTGATCGCGGCCAAGGCGGTCGCGCTGCGGATCGCCGCGAGCGACGCCTTCCGCGAGCGCCAGGAGCGCACGGTCGCCGGGGCGCGCGCGGTGGCGCGGGAGCTGCTCGATGCGGGCGGAGGGGTCAGCGTGCTCACCGGCGGCACCGACGTGCACCTCGTGCTCTGCGACCTGCGCGACTCCGAGCTCACGGGCCAGGACGCCGAGGACCGTCTGCACGAGATCGGGATCACCGTGAACCGCAACGCGGTTCCCTTCGACCCACGGCCGCCTGCGGTCTCGAGCGGCCTGCGCATCGGCACGCCGGCGCTCGCCACCCGCGGCGTGGAAGAGGAGGAGTTCGCCGAGGTGGGGCGCGTGATCGCCGCCGCGCTCCAACCCGACTTCGAAGCTCGCCGTGCCGCGCTCGCCGAGCGCGTCGAGGCGATCGCCGAGCGCCACCCGCTCTACGCGCACCTCGGCGAAGCCGCCGTCGTCTGAGCGCCGCCCGGCGCCCGGCACCCGACCTGAGCGCCCGCCCGTCCTGCCATCCTGTCACCCGAGGCCATGCGTGAGCTAGACGCCGTCTACGCGTTCTTGGCGGCTCTGGCCGCCGCCGCCATCCTGACCCCCCTGGCGGCCCGGCTCGCCTTGCGCCTCGGCGCCGTCGACGAGCCCCGCGCGCGCGGGCTATCCGACCGGGTCACGCCGCGGCTGGGCGGTTTGGCCATCCTCGCCGGGGTGCTCCTGGCCGGCGCGATCTGGGTTCCGGGCAGCGACGAGGTGCGCGGCATCCTCGGCGGGGCGGCGCTCATCACGCTCGTCGGCGCGGTGGACGACGTGTGGGAGCTTGCGCCGCACTGGAAGCTCGCCGGGCAGTTCCTCGCCGGTCTCATTCCCGTGCTCGCCGGAGTTCACGTCTCGAACGTCACGCTCCCCTTCCTCGGCGCGATCTCCTTCCACGGCTTCGGCGGCGCGGTGACGCTCCTCGGCCTCGTCGCCCTGATGAACGCGGTGAACCTGAGCGACGGGGTCGACGGCCTGGCCGCGGGCGTGTGCACGATCAGCGGCGTGGCCTTCGCGATCATCGCCTTCGACCTCGGGCGCGGCTCGGCGGGCGTGCTCGCCGCGCTGACCGCCGGAGCGGCGCTCGGCTTCCTCCTCCACAACTTCCCGCCGGCGTCGGTCTTCATGGGGGACTGCGGCTCGAACCTGCTCGGCTACATGCTCGGTTGCGTCGCCGTGCAGGGCCTCGTGAAGACCAACGCGGTGATCGCGCTCGTCGTGCCGCTGGTGATCCTCGCCGTGCCGTTTCTCGACACCGGGTTCGTGGTGGCCAAGCGCCTGAAGTATCGCCGCAAGCCATGGTCGGCCGATCAGAACCACTTCCACCACCGGATGGCCCGGATCGGGTTTAGCCAGCGCCGCACGGTCCTCTACCTCTATGCCTGGACGGTGAGCCTCGCCGGGCTCGCGGTCGCGCTGCGCTTCGTGCCCTACTCCGACCACCACGGCCACTTCCACACGGGCTGGTCGCTTGTCATGGCCGCCCTCGGCGCGCTCGCCCTGGGCGCGAGCGTCTACCTGGTCTACGTGCTCGAGATCCTCAAGCTCCGCCGGCTGCGCACGGGCGAGTACCGCCGCGAGGACCCCACCACCACCGAGCAGGAAATCTCGCGGCGCGTGGAGCGCGAGCTCGAGACGGGCGAGTTCGGGACGCTCGCTCCTACCCACGGCTCTCGCGATAAGAGTCGGGAACCGCCCGCGGAGCCGGTGCGCTCCTCCGAGGACGCTCAGGCCGCCGGCTCGCGGCCGTAGACCGAGTTCAGCCAGACCGCGATGAGCCCCCGCAGCATCTCCTCGTCGGCGAGGTCGCCGTCGCGCTCGAGATGCTCGTAGCACGTGCGCTCGGTCATCCAGCAGAGTGCGAAGGCGACCGGCTCGGCGGCCAGGGAGGAGTCCACGCGACCGGCCGCCTGCTCGAGCTCGATCCGCGCGCGGGTCGCCGCGACGAAGCGCCCGACGAGCGCGCGCCACGCCGAGGCGACCGCCTCGTCGACCGCGGCCATGCCGACCACCGCCCGCAGGACCGCGCGATGCTCGCCGTACAGGCCGAGGATCCGCGGAAGCGCGGCGCGGAGCTCGTCGCGCCCGTCGCCCTCTCCCTGCCACCACCGCTCCGCCTCGGCGTAGAGGAGGCCGACGACCTCCTCGGTGAGGCGCACGAGCAGCTCGCGCTTGTCGCGAAAGTAGAAGTAGAAGGCGGTACGCGAGATGCCCGCCGCCGTGGCGATCCTCTCCACGCCGAGCTCGGCGAACGAGGCGCCCTCGCCCAGCAGTCTCTCCGTCGCCGCGAGGACGTCGGCTTCGACCACCGCGCGCCGCCCGCCGGGCTCCCCGGTGCGCTGGGAGGTGGGGACCATGGCGCCCGAGGCTACCCGAGCGCCGCGCCGCGACCTTGACACAGTGTCAAGCGCGTGGTTCCCTGCGAGGTCACCCCACCGGCGCCCACTCTCCGGGAGAGACCCATGTCAAGCCTGCTCGACCTCACCAGCCAGGGCGATGTCGCCACGATCGCCGACGACCGCGCGCTCTCGCGCAAGTACAAGCTGCAGACCCCGCAACAGCTCTACGAGCTCTGGGAGCGCCAGAACTGGCAGGCGCACCAGATCGACCTGAGCCGCGACCGCGAGGACTGGGCCAACCTGGACGACGAGCATCGCGACGACATCGTCTGGGGTCTCTCCTCCTTCTTCGTCGGCGAGGAGCGGGTGACCACCCAGTTCTCAGGCCTCGTCATGGCCTACGAGGACCAGAGCGAGGAGGCCTACCTCACCACCCAGCAGGTCGACGAGGCACGCCACGCCCAGCACTTCGATCGCTTCTACCGCGAGGTGATCGGCTACGCGGGCGACATGGACGCCCGCCTGCAGCGCGTCCGCGACGACCTGAACGACGCCTTCGTGACTCTCTTTGACGAGCACCTGGTGCAGGCCGGCCAGCGGCTGATCGAGAACCCCCGGGACCTCGGGGCCAAGGTCGACTTCGTGACCACCTACCACATGGTGATCGAGGGCACGCTCGCGCTGACGGGCCAGAACTTCATCACGCACTACCTCGAGAAGCAGGGGATCCTGCCCGGGTTCATCGAGGGGTTCAAGCTCATCTCCCAGGACGAGCATCGTCACGTCGCCTACGGCACCTGGTTCCTGCAGCAGAAGGCCTCCGATCCCGCACTCGCGCGTCGCGTCCAGGACCGGCTCGCCGAGCTCCTGCCGATCGCCGCGGGCGTCCTCGTCCCCAAGGGCAAGGACCCGTTCTCGGAGTGGACCCTGCTTGGCTATTCGAGCACCGAGGTCAACGAGTTCGCGTTCACCGCGCTCTCGCGCCGCCTCAAGGTGATCGGGATCGAGCTGGGCGCCCCGGTCCAGGCCTAGAGCGGGGGGAGACGGCCCGCGGCCGGCGTTTTCCCGCTCCGGCCGCGGGTATGCGCCGCGCCATGAGCAGCACGAGCAGCACGAGCAGCGTGACCAAAAGGGCCGGAGGCAAGACTCCCGAGAAGCCAAGCGACCTGGCGGGGCGCGGCTGGAAGGCGACGCTCAGGCGAACGATCTCCGAGTTCCAGGACGACAACCTCACGGACTGGGCGGCTGCGCTCACCTACTACGCGGTCCAGGCGCTCTTTCCGGCCCTGCTCGTGCTCGTGGCCCTCCTCGGCCTGCTCGGAAACGGCGGAACGGTGAACGACCTGCTTGGGATCGTGCGCACGGTCGGCTCGACGTCGGCGGTGGACACGATCCGCCCGGCGATAAACGGCGTCGTCGCGAGCAAGGGGGGTGCCGGCGCGCTGCTCGGCATCGGCCTGCTCGGCGCGCTGTGGTCGGCCTCGGGCTACATCGGGGCCTTCATCCGCGCCTCCAACGTGGTCTACGAGGTCAAGGAGGGCCGGCCCTTCTACAAGCTCCGCCCGCTACAGATCCTCGTGACCATCGTCATGACGCTGCTACTCGCGCTTGTAGCGATCTCGATCACCCTCACCGGCTCGCTGGCCCGGGCGGTGGGCGATGCGGTCGGCCTCGGCTCGACCGCGGTGACGGTGTGGGCATCGCGAAGTGGCCCGTGCTCCTGGCGGTGGTGGTGAGCATGGTCGCCCTCCTCTACTACGTGGCGCCCAACGTCCGCCAGCCCAAGATCCGCTGGATCTCGCCCGGCGGACTGCTCGCCTTGGCGCTGTGGGCGCTCGCCTCGGCCGCCTTCGGGTTCTACGTGGCGAACTTCGGCTCCTACAACAAGACCTACGGCACGCTCGGAGCGCTCATCTCGCTGCTCGTGTGGCTCTGGATCACGAACCTCGCGCTGCTGCTCGGGATCGAGTTCGACGCCGAGCTCGAACGCTCGCGTGAGCTCTCCGCCGGCCTTCCCGCCGAGGAGGAGATCCAGCTCGAGCCCCGCGAGCCGGCGAAGGAGACCGACGCGAAGGATCCCGGGTGGGGCGAGGGCGAGGCACTCGAGCGCCCGCCCGAGTTCCATCCTCCGGGGGAGCGCACGACCGACGCCTGAGGGCGCCTCACGGTCCGCCTGGAATACTCGCGGCGTGCTCGCCGGCCTCTCTCGCCTCCAGCTCGTCGCCCTTGGCGCCATCCTCCTCGTCACGGTGCTCGCCGGGGTGGCGCGCTACGTGGAGGGAGTACCCACGCTCGTGGCCTTTGCCCTCGCCACGCTCGCGCTCGCGGGCATGGCATGGATCGTCTCGTTCTCCACCGAGCAGGTCGGCCAGCGCTTTGGCCCGGCGGTCACCGGCTTCATGCAGTCGACGCTCGGCAACCTGCCCGAGTTCTTCGTCGTCCTCTTCGCGCTCGGCTCGGGCCAGCTCGTGGTGGCCCAGACCTCGATCCTCGGCTCGATCCTCGTCAACGCGCTGCTCGTGCTCGGCCTCGTGCTCGTCGCCGGCGCCCGCGCCTCGAAGGACGGCACGATGCGCTTCGGGGTCCGTCTCCCCAACGACACCGCGACGCTGCTGCTCGTGGCCACGTTCATCATCGTCCTCATCGGGCTCTCGCGCTCGGCGAGCGACGCCGCGAGCCATCACTTCCAGGCGATCTCCACCATCGGCGCCGCCGTGCTCCTCGCGGTCTACGCCTCGTGGGTCATTCCCTACCTGCGCGCCGACCGCGCGGCGGAGCAGACGGATGGGGGAGGCGAGGCACGGGAAGAGCCGCGGGTGCCGCTCGCGGTGAGCGTCGGACTGCTCGCCGTGGGTGGGCTGGCCTCTGCCTTCGTCTCGGATTGGTTCGTCCACGCCCTCGAGCCCACCATCACCCAGCTGCACCTCTCGCAGTCCTTCGCCGGGCTCGTGATCGTGGCGATCGCGGGCAACGCGGTGGAGAACGTCACGGGGATCGTGCTCGCCGCTAAGGGCCAGGCCGACCTCGCGATCTCCGTGGTGAAGAACTCCGTCGCCCAGATCGCCGCCTTCCTCTTCCCCCTCCTCGTGCTCGTCTCGCTGCTCTTCTCGACCTCGCTGACCTTCGCGCTCGCGCCGGTCTACATCGGCGCGCTCATCGCCACCGCGCTGCTCATCTGGCAGATCACGAGCGACGGCGAGGCGACGGCCTTCGAGGGCTGGGCGCTCGTGGGCACGTTCCTGATCCTGGCGACCGTCGCCTTCTACGAGTAGACGGGTGGGCGCCGCGACCGCCGTCGGGGTCGACCGCCGGGGGATGGCGGTGCTCTCCCTCGCGCACATGTTCACCGACGTCTGCCAGGGATCGGTGCCGGCCCTGCTGCCGTTCCTGATCGCCGAGCGCCACCTGAGCTACGCGGCCGCCTCCGCGCTCGTGCTCGCGGCGACCGTCGCCTCCTCGGTGATCCAGCCGGTCTTCGGCCACCTCTCCGACCGCCGCTCGCTCCCCGTGCTCATGCCCGCGGGCCTGGCCTGCGGGGCCGTCGGCATCGCGCTCGTCGGCGTCGCGCCGACCTACGGGGCGCTGTTCGCGGCGATCGCGCTCAGCGGCGTGGGCGTCGCGGCCTTCCATCCCGAGGCCTCCCGCTTCGCCCATCACGTCTCGGGGGCCCGGCGCGCGAGCGGGATGAGCCTCTTCTCGGTGGGGGGGAACGCGGGCTTCGCGCTCGGTCCGCTGCTCACCACCCCACTCGTGCTCGTATTCGGGCTGCGGGGCACGCTGTTCCTGATCGTGCCGCTGGGCCTTATGGCGCTTCTTCTCGCGCGAGAGCTCGGGCGCCTACGGAGCTTCGCGCCGGCGCCAGCGGCGACGCGATCCGACGGCCCGGAGCGCGACCGCCTCGGTGCGTTCGTGCTCCTCGCCGGGGTGGTCGCGCTGCGCTCGTTCGTCTACTTCGGCCTCGTGACCTTTGTCCCGCTCTACTACGTCGGCGTGCTGCACGCCTCCAAGGCGGCGGGCAACGGCGCTCTCGCGGTCATGCTCATCGGGGGCGCCGTCGGGACGCTGCTCGGCGGCCCGCTGGCCGACCGGTTTGGACGCTCCAACGTGATCGTCGGCTCGATGGCCCTGCTTCCCGGGCTCATCGGCGCCTTTCTGAGCGTGGGAGGCGTGGCGGCGACGCTGCTGCTCGGCGTCGTCGGCGCGGTGACGATCGCGACCTTCAGCGTGACGATCGTGATGGGGCAGGAGCTCCTGCCCCGGCGCCTCGGAGTCGCCTCGGGCGTCACCATCGGGCTCTCGATCGGGCTGGGCGGAGCGGGCGCTCCGCTGCTCGGGCTCATCGCCGACGCGCACGGCCTGCCCACCACGATCGCGGTGATCGCGGCACTGCCCGTGCCCGCCCTGGTGCTCGCGCTCGCGCTGCCGCGTCCGAGGGCCGGCGCTCGGCCCGCCGGGGAGGGCGCTCGCCGCCGCGGGCGCGCCTACGGGCGCAGCTCGGGGGCTTGAAGCGGGACGACGCCCCGCCTCCTTGGTGTGAGCCGCTCGCCCGCCTATCCTCTGTGCTCGATGCCGAGTATCTCCCCGGCGGCCGCCGAGGTGCCACCCGCCGTTGCGCCTCCGCCGCGCGCTGCCCCGCTCGCGCGCCGCCGCGCTTGGCCGCCTCGCCTCGCGTCGTTCGCCGCGCTTCTCGTCGGGGTGGTCAACCTCGTCTCGACGCTCACCCCCAACCTGAGCTGGCGCGGCCATGTCCTGCTCGCGCTCGAGGGAGTCGACGCCGTTCCGATCTTCCACGCGCTGGCGCTGCCGGCCGGCGCGGGGCTCTGCCTCGCGTCGTTCTACCTTGCCCGTCGGCGCTGGCGCGCGTGGCAGGCAGCGATGGGGCTGCTGGCCCTCCTCGGTCTCCTGAACCTCCTCAAGGGGCTCGACTTCGAGGAAGCGGCCGCCTCCTGGGCGGTGGCCGGCGTGCTGTGGTGGAGGCGCGAGGCGTTCACCGTGCGCCACGAGCGGCTCACCTTGCGCGGAGCGTTCTGGCGCCTGCCGCTGCTCGGGCTCACCGCGATCGTGGTGGCCGCCATCGCCGTCTACGCGTCCGCTCCGCGCCTCGGCATCGCCGCGGCCCTCCGGCAGATCGGCGACCTGCTCGTGTGGCAGGCGGGACCGGAGGACTTCCACGGCGTCTTCGCCTGGCTGCCGCTCGGCGTCGGTCTCATGTCGGCGTGGACCCTGCTCACCGCGGCCTACCTCGTCTTTCGACCCATCGCCGCGCCGCACGGACGGCCCGAGCCCAGCGCGCGGCGCCTCGCGTGCGACCTCGTCCGCGCCCACGGGGAGGACACCCTCTCGTTCTTTAAGCTGCGCGAGGACAAGCAGTACCTCTTTTCGCCCGACGGAGAGGCGTTCGTCGGCTACCGGACAGAGGGCGGCTGCCTGCTCGTCTCCGGCGACCCGGTGGGCCCGCCCGCGGCGTTGCCCGCGCTCGTGCGCGACGTGAGCGCCTTCGCCGAGGAGCGCGGGCTCAAGCTCGGGGTGGTGGGCGCGAGCGAGCGATCCTTGCCGCTGTGGGAGCTCGCCGGCCTGCGCTCGCTCTACATGGGCGACGAGGCGATGGTCGACGTGCGCGGCTTCTCGCTCGACGGGCGGCCGATACGCAAGGTGCGTCAGTCGGTCTCCCGCCTCGCCAAGGGCGGCTACACGGCGGAGGTGCACGCGCTCTCCGCGCTCGACGACGACGCGCTCGACCGGCTCGAGGAAGTGCTCGAGCGCGGCCGCGAGGGCGCCCCCGAGCGCGGGTTCTCGATGGCGATGGACTCCCTGCGCGGCGAGCACCTGGCCGAGTCGCTGGTCGTGCTCGCGCGCGACGCCGACGGGGAGGTGCGTGGCGTCCTGCACTTCGTCCCCTGCTACCGGCGCCCGGCGATGTCGCTCTCGTTCATGCGCCGCGATCCCGACACTCCCAACGGGCTCACGGAGTTCCTCGTGGTCAGGGCCATCGAGCTCCTGCACGAGCGCGAGGTGGAGGAGATCTCGCTCAACTTCGCGGCCTTCGCGCGCTGGCTGCACTCCCCCGGAAGCCTGCTCGAGCGCGTGCTCGGACGGGTGATCGCGCTGGCCAACCCCTTCTTCCAGATCGAGAGCCTCTACCGCTTCAACGCGAAGTTCTTCCCGCGCTGGGAGCCGCGCTACCTCCTCTACACGGGCGCGGTCGGGTTGCCCCGCGCCGGCCTGGCGGCCATGTGGGTGGAGGGCCAGCTCCCCAAGCCGAGCCTGCGTCCGCGTCCGCGTCCGCGTCCGGCCGCGGCCTAGGCGCTCGGCGTGGCCGGCCCCGACACGGCCGCGCTGGCCGCGGAGGCTCGGCGCGGTGGCCGGCTCGCCATCGACACGGAGTTCATGACCGAGGGCCGCTACGTGCCGCTCCTCTGCCTGGTGCAGGTCGCGGTCGACGCGCCCGAGGGGGGCGTGCGCACCGAGCTCCTCGATCCCCTCGCGGGCTTCGACCCCGCTCCGCTCGCCGGCGTGCTCGCCGATCCGGATATCGAGGTAGTCCTCCACGCCGCCCGCCAGGACGTCGGCATCCTGCGGCGCGAGTGGCGCACGGAGGTCACGCGGGTCTTCGACACCCAGGTCGCGGCGGGGTTCGCCGGGTTCAGCGCGCAGGCGGGCTACGGCAACCTGCTCGCGGACGCGCTGGGGATCACGAGCTCGAAGTCCGCCGGGTTCACGCGCTGGGACGTGCGCCCGCTCACCCAGGAGCAGCTCTCCTACGCCCGCGGCGACGTCGATCTCCTGCTGCAGCTTGCGAGCTTCCTGCAGGAGCGCCTGCACGCGCGCGGGCGCCTCGAATGGGTGCGCGACGAGTGCCGGGCGCTCGAGAGCTCGAACCTCCAGCGCGATCCCGAGGAGGCGTGGCGGCGCCTGCCGCGGGTGCATCAGCTCTCGGGCCGCGCGCGCGCCGTGGCCCGCGAGCTCGCCGCGTGGCGTGAGCGCACCGCGCTGGCCGAGGACAAGCCCGTGGGCTCGATCGTCGCCGACGCCCCGCTCGTCGAGCTCGCCCGCCGCCAGCCGAGCGACCTTCGCGAGCTCGAGCAGGTCCGCGGCCTGCACCCCCGGGGCCTGCGCCGGCGCGGCCCCGCGTTGCTCGAGGCGGTGGCTCGCGGCCGCGAGGGCGCGCCTCCGCCGCTCGACGGCGATCGGCCCCCGCCGTCCGACCCCGCCGACGCCCCGGTGATCGCGCTGGGCGAGGCGCTCCTGCGCCAGCGCGCGCTCGAGGCCGGCGTCGCCTACGAGGTGCTCGCCGCGCGCGCCGATCTCACCCGCATCGTCTCCGCCGCCCGCCGCGGTGAGCCCGAGCCCGAGGTGAGGACCATCCGCGGCTGGCGCCGCGAGGTGGTCGGCGCCGAGCTGCTCGCGCTCCTCGAGGGCGGCCGTCGGCTTGGGGTCGACGGCTCGGGCCGCGTCACCGTCGAGCCCGGACGGTGTGAAACACCCGCAAAGCGGACAAGCTGAGCGTTCGTCCACGTAGGGAATCGAACGGAGTCGATCAACCATGGGAATCGGAACGTCCCTCTTCTTCATCGCGCTCGGCGCGATCCTGCGCTTTGCCGTGCACGCGAGCCTCAGCGGGATAAGCGTGCAGACCATCGGCACGATCCTCCTCGTCGGAGTCATCGGGCTACTCGTCGCGCTGCTCTGGAGCACGCTGTGGGCTCGTCGCGACCGCGGCGCCGCGGTGGTCGAAGAGCGCCGTTACCTGTAGGTCCGCGTCTCTCGCCGACCTGTTCGTCGGCAAGCATCTAGAGTCCGCGCGATGCAGCGGCGCGAACCGGCGGTGAGCGAGGCGCAGTGGCGTCGCGGCGTCGAGGCCTCCAAGCGGGTCGGCCGCTGGCTCGCCGACTGGGAGGAGCGCGGGCGCCTCGCCCGGGAGGGCAAGCCGATGCCGCGCGCCAAGAAGCCCGGCCGGCGAACCTAGAGCCGCACCCGCTCACCTTCGCGCTCCACCGTCGGAGCTCCCGACGGAATCCCCTCGCGCAGCAGGAAGCGCGGGTTGTCCTGGGTCAGGCGCCACGCCTGCACGGAGCTCGCGCCCGCCCGCAGCGCGAGGTGGAAGCCGAGCTGGAGCGAGTGCTCGCGACTGCCCGGATGCCCGTCGGAGGCGAGGACGTGGGCGAGGCCGGCGCGCAGGAGGCTCACGGCCTGCTCCTGCACCGCCAGGCCGTGGTTTCCGAGCAGCGAGCAGACGTTGACCTGGAGCAGAGCGCCTCCGAGAAGCAGCGGGCGCAGGCGCTCGAGGCCGCCCTCGCCCAGGTCGGGGGCCCGCTCGGGGTGGGCGAGGAGCGCGCCGAAGCCCCGAAGCCGCAGCTCCTCCACCACCGTCACGAAGTCGCTCGAGATCCCTCCGAAGGGCGCCTCCAGCAGAAGCCAGCGGGCGGCGGGCGGGCCCTGGGCGATGAGCCCGAGCTCCTCCTCGCCGAGCCCGGCCGCCCGCTCGTGCGCGAGCTCGCCGCCGGCGTGGAGGCGTAGGCCGATGTCCTGGGCGCGCAGCGTCCGGGCGAGCTCCTCGACGCGCCCGGGGATCGAGGACACCTCGAGCGTCCAGATCGAGTTGACGTGCGGGGTCACCACGACGTCGCGCACGCCCTCCTGCGCGAGCCGGCGCGCGTGGAGCACGGCGTGCTCGAGGCTCGGCGCCCCGTCGTCCACCCCGGGCAGGAGGTGGCAGTGAAGATCCACGTAGGACATGGAGGACTTCCCTTCTGGCGGGTCGTCGGTGCCCACCGGTCGATCGCTTGACTCCGCCTACGTTAGGGGCTGCGACCCGGTCTCGGAGCGGGCGTTCACCGGATGGCAACGCCTCTCAACGCGCGATGTCCACCGGCGTGCCGAGCGGCAGCAGCCTGGCCAGCCGCGTGATGATCCGGTTGTTCACCCGGATGCAGCCGTGCGAGACGTCTCGGCCGATCAGCGAGGGATTGTTCGTCCCGTGGATGCCGACCTGGCCGTCGCCTCCCTCGAAGGTCGTGTAGACCGGCGAGAACGCCGAGAGGCCGAGCGCGAAGGGGCCGTAGAAGCCGTTCGGGTTCGGCGGCTTGACCAGGTCGGTGACGTAGTAGCGCCCCAGCGGCGTGGGGCTCAGCGCCTTGCCGGTGCCGATGGGCTCGCGGGCGATCCTCCGTGCGCCGCGAAAGACGAGGAGCCGGTGGCGCCGCAGCTCGATGCGGATCCGGTACGGATTCTGGGCCAGCGAAACGTCGCGTGCACGCACCCAGGCCGTCTGTCGGTTCGGGCGCACGGGAAGGTAGGCGCGCACCCATCCCGGTCGGCGCGAGCGCACGAGGAAGACGAGGGGAACGCGCCGGCCGCCCACACGCCGCGCGTTCACCCGCCGGTAGGGGCGACGGTCACCCGCGCGCCGGAAGACCGGGACCGACCCGCGTCGAGCCCGCGCGACCACGTTCGTGTCGCGGGGCAGCCGGGCGACCGCGGCCGAGGGCGAGAAGGTGACGGGTCGGCGTGAGGTGGGCGCGTGAAGCGCCCGCGGAAGGGGCTCGGAAGACTGCCGGGCAGAGTTGCTCGTGAACGCGCCGGTCGCGAGCAGGCTGACGGCGGCGGACACGACGAGCGCCGCCAGACCAAAGAGGACGCGACGGGCGAGCGGAGACGGGTGAAATGACATGGGAGGGGTCCGTTGTGGACGGCCGCGCCCGTGGCGCGGCCGTCCAACGCGGCGGAAGGGCTCTGGCTAGCCCGTCATGCTCGGCGAGCCGGAAGCCGCCGACCCGGCCGAGGCGCTCGACATGCCGGGAATGAACCCGGTGCCCGCCACCGCGGAGAGAACCTCCGCCATGGTCAACGAGGGCTGGAAAGCGTCGGGCGCCGGCGAAGGGCTCGAGCCCTTGCCGATGATGTCCCGCATCCAGCTCGCGTGGCGCGCCTCGATCGGGAGGATCGACGCCGCCGCGGCGAGCACCGTCTTGGCCTTGATGTTGCCGGCCTGGCCGAGGTAGGCCTTCACGCCGGTGTCCTCGAGCGTCATCGAGGTCTGCTGGAACGTCGACTGGCTGGCGGTGGTGCCCTTGAAGTCGAACTTCGGCTTCTTGACGGCCTTGCCGCCGAGGGCCTTCTGCAGCGCGGTCACGTGCTGGGCTTCGTGGTCGGCGACCGTCGCGGCGAACTTCTTCGTCTCGCCGTTGAGGGCGCCCTTGGAGACGGCCTCCTGGTAGAAGGCGGACTCGAGGTACTCGAGCGTCAGCGCGAAGTTGAGGATCGCGACATCGCCCGACGCCGAGCCCTGGGCCAGCGCCGAGGCGGGCAGGGCGGCGAACGCCGCTCCTGCGCCGACGAAGGCGCCGGTGCGGCGCAGGAAGGCCTGGCGGGTGAGGCCGTCCACCTTGGACGCCGCCTCCTGCACGGCGCCGTCACGGTCGAGCTCTGAGAAGCTCGGGAAGTGCTGATTTGACATGTGGGTCAGGATCCTTTCGTTCTCGAGAAGAGGCCGTCTAGCCCTTGATGAAGCCGGTCGCCTTGACGGCCGACAAGATCTCGGACATGGACTTGGCGGGGCTGAACGCGTCGGGGGCGGGAGACGGGTTGTCGCCACGCCCGTTGATGTCGCGGATCCAGGCCGCGTGACGCGCCTCGACCGGGAGGATCGACCCAGCGGCCATGAGCACCGCGGGGGTCTTGATGTTCGTCGCCTGGCCCTGGTAGGCCGAGACGCCGGTGTCCTCGAGCACCTGCGACGTGGCGGCGAACTTCTTCTGACTCGACGTCGTGCCCTTGAAGTCGAAGCTCGGCTTGGCCTTCGCCTTGGAGCCGAGCGCCGCCTTCAGCGCCGCCACGTGCTGTGACTCGTGCCCGGCGACCACCTGAGCGAAGGTCGCGAGCTCGCCGCTCAGCTTGCCGCTGGCGATCGCACGCTGGTAAAACGTCGACTCGAGGTACTCGAGCGTCAGCGCGAAGTTGAGGATCGTCACGTCGCTTTGGGGAGTGCTTCCGCCCTGGGCGCCGGCGATGGCGAGGGGCACCGCTCCGAGGAGCAGGCCTCCGCCCACGAACGCGCCCGTCTTGCGCAGAAGGCCAGACCGCGTGTCGGTCTCGAGCTCGCCGACCTCGCCGATGGCTTCTTGAAGCGCACCGTCGCGATCGAGCTCTTCTAGGGTGAGTGAGTCGTTATGGGACTCGGACATTGCGGTCGGTCCTTTCTGTCGAACGATGAGATGACCGATAGGAGGTATTCGTGGTGAGCGGGGATTTGGTTCATTCGAGCGCCGCTCGACGCCCTACTTGACGACGATGCGTCCGCGCATCGACGGGTGGTAGTTGCAGTGATATGCGTAGACGCCCGGCTTGGTGAGCCGCACCGACTTCGACGCTCCCTTGCCCACGTTACCGAGGTCGAAGCCGCCCTTGTCCGCGGTGACCGTGTGGTTGGTCGAGTCCACGTTCGTCCAGCGCACCGTGGTGCCCGGCTTGACCGTGACCGTCGCGGGCAGGAAGATGAAGTTCTTGATCGTGAGCTTCGGCGCCGCGGCCGGCGCCTTGCTCGCGGGAGCCTTCGCCGCCGGGGTCGCGGGGGCCGCCGAGCTCGAAGGCTGCGCGGACGACGTGGACGCGGCGGGCTTGGACGAGATTCCTCCGCAACCGACCGGGAGAGCGGCGAGCAGGGCGAGGCCGGCCAGGCGGCCCAGCGGCCGAAAGCGTGCTCTTGGCGTGGCGATCATGCCGGAGGTTGCGAGCAGGCGGGCCCGGTTGGATCAACGGCCCGGCAAACTCCCTCGCTCCGGCCTGCGGCCAACCTGTCACAATGTTGTTACAAGCACGTTCTTTACGTAGGATCGGGTGGCCGCGCTGGCCACGGGGCCGAGGAGGCTCCCTCCGTCCAGGCTCCGTTTCGACGGGCGGGGTCCGCGGCCACACACCCATGCCACTCTCTGCTCTACCTTCAGCCCATTCCACTCCGAGTGCTCGTCGGGTCGCCAGGAGTCGCTGAGGGCATGCGGCTCGCGCGCTACCTCGACATCGCACTTCTCATGCTCGCCCTCCCCGTGTTCCTGCTCACGGGCCTGCCGCTCCTCGGGTGGGGAGGGATCGCGCTGGCCTGGTGCGTGCAGCGTTGGATCAGTGCCTACACCACCCGTCGCGCCGCCGCCTCGCGCGACCCGCGGACCGTCGCCGGCCTGCTCACGGGCTCCATGATCGGACGCGCCTGGCTGATTGCCCTTACCATCTTCGGCGTCGGGCTCGCCGAGCGCAAGGCCGGCCTCGCCGCCGCCGTGCTTGCGATCCTCCTGCTCACGATCTACATCGCCCTCCAGATGACCATGCGCCCGTTCGAGAACCGCTCGTGAGGACGCGCACCAAGGTCCTCATCGGCGCGGGCATCCTGATCGCCGCGCTCGTCATCCTCGGCGTTGCGTTTCCCTCCTCGGGCAAGAACAGCGCCTACCAGCCCCAGGAGGAGTTCAAGCTCGTCCCGTGGATCGACTTGAAGCTCGGCCCGATCGACATGTCGATCAACAAGGCCGTGTTCTACCTCTTCCTCGCGTCGGTCCTGACGATCCTCACGATGACCTTCATCGCGCGGCGGATGCAGGCCAAGCCCAACCGCATCCAGACCGCCATGGAGGTCGCCTACGGGCTCATGCGCGACAACATCACGCGCGGCAACATGGACGCGAAGATGTCCACGAAGTGGTTCGGCTTCATCTCGACCCTCTTCCTCTTCATCTGGTTCTCGAACATGATCGGCTACGTCCCGCTCCCCACGAGTGAGGAGACCGTGAACGTGTTCGGGTTCCATCTCCCGGCGCTCGCCCTCTACGCGGCGACCGCGAACCTCTCCGTGCCGCTTGTGCTCACGCTCGTCGTGTGGTTCTCCTACCACGTGGAGGGCATCCGTGCCAAGGGCTTCGTCGGCTACTTCAAGGGCTGGGTCCCCGCGGGGATCACCGGCCCGGCGGCGGCTCCGCTCTTCCTGATCGAGATCATCTCTCAGTTCGTGCGCATCATCTCCCTGTCCGTGCGGCTCTTCGCGAACATCCTCGCCGGCCACCTGCTGATCCTCTTCATGGCCGGAGGCCTCGTCGTCCTGCTCGGCCTGGCCGCGCTCGGCGCCCTGACCGGCCCGATCGCGGTCGTCTTCTTCATCTTCGAGGTGGGCCTGATCGCCACCCTGCAGGCCTTCATCTTCGCCACGCTCGCCTCCATCTACCTCGGCGAAGCAACCACCGCCCACTGACCCGACTACTCCAGGAGGTACCCCACCCCATGTTGCATGCCCTCATCCCCTTCGCGGCCTCAGACCCGTCCATGGGACTCAAGTCGATCGCGCTCGGCGTCGGCGCCGGCCTCGGCACCATCGGCCCGGGGATCGGGGTGGGCTACATCTTCGGCAAGGTGATCGAGTCCGTCACCCGCCAGCCCGAGATGCGCGACGAGATCACCTCGATCCAGTGGCTCGGCTTCGCCCTGACCGAGGCGATCGTGTTCTACGCCTTCATCTTCGGCCTCATCGCGTTCTTCCTCTAGGCCGATGCCGACCCCCTCGCTACCGCTCGCCTCCGGCGGCTCCTTCCTCGTCTCCCCGAGCCTGGGGCTGATGATCTGGACGCTCCTGGCCTTTCTGGCGACTTTTTTCATTCTGCGCCGCTTCGCGCTGCCGAAGATCCAGGAGGGACTCGATCGTCGCCAGCATGCGATCGAGGAGTCGATCGACGCCGCCGACCGCACGCGCCAGCAGGCCGACGAGCTGCTCGCGGAGTACCGCGAGCGCCTCGGCGACGCCCGCCAGCAGGCCGAGCAGATCGTCTCGCGCGCCCAGCGCGCGGGCGAGGTGCACGAGCAGGAGTCGCTCGACGAGGCAAAGCGCAAGCGCGAGGAGCTCATGGAGCAGACGCGGCGCGACATCGAGCAGGAGACCCAGCGCGCGATCCAGGAGATCCGTCGCGAGGTCACCGACCTCACGCTCCTGGCCACGGAGAAGGTGACCCGCAAGTCGCTCACCGACGAGGACCAGAAACGCCTCGTGGACGAGGCATTGGGTGAGCTCGACTTCGAGGCGCTCTCGGGCAACGGCGGCGAGCGGAGGCGCGGCGGCTAGTCCGCCGCGCCGCTGACGCATGGAGGAGATCGGCCAGATCTACGCGCGCTCGCTCTTCGAGGTCGCCGAGGAGGCGGACAAGCTCGACGTGGTGCGCGAGCAGCTCGGCGAGTTCGCCGACGCGGTGGCGGAGTCGCACGACCTCTCCGTGTTCCTGTTCTCCCCGTACTTCTCGACGGAGGAGAAGAAGGAGGGGCTCCACAAGGTCATGGACGACGTCGACGAGACGTTCGAGAACTTCCTCGAGCTCCTGCTCGAGCAGCACCGGATGCCCGCGATCCATCGGATCCGGCGGGAGTACGAGACGTTGTGGGATCGCCAGAACGACGTGCTGCCGGTCGAGGTCACGAGCGCGGTCGAGCTCGACGAGGAGACCGTGAAGTCCGTCGGCGACCGGATCGGCGAGCAGACCGGCCGCAAGGTCGAGCTCACGAGCCGCGTCGATCCCGACATCCTCGGTGGCCTCGTCCTCCGCGTCGGCAACTCGATCCTCGACGCGTCCATCCGCAACCGACTCGATCAACTTCGCAAGCAGGTCGCGCGAGCCTAGGCTCTGCGCGCACTTCCTCCAAAGGAGCCAGCCCCAGCCCCATGCAGATCAAGCCCGACGAGATCACCTCCATTCTCAAGGACCGCATCCAGGGGCTCGACGTCGAGTCGGCCGACCTCGCCGAGGTGGGCACGGTCCTCTCCGTGGCCGACGGCATCGCGCTCGTGCACGGACTCGAGGACTGCATGTCGCTCGAGATGCTCGAGTTCCCGCACGGGGTCACCGGGCTCGCCCTGAACCTTGACTCCGACAACGTCGGCGTCGTGCTCTTCGGCGAGTGGGAGCACGTCGTCGAGGGCGACACGGTGAAGCGGACCAAGAGCCTGCTCGAGGTGCCCGTCGGCGACGAGCTCCTCGGTCGCATCGTGGACCCCCTCGGCAACCCGCTCGACGGCAAGGGCGAGATCTCCACCGAGAAGACCCGCCCCGCGGAGTTCAAGGCCCCCGGCGTGGTGCAGCGCCAGCCGGTCGAGGAGCCGCTGCAGACCGGCCTCAAGGCGATCGACTCGATGATCCCGATCGGCCGCGGCCAGCGCGAGCTGATCATCGGCGACCGCCAGACGGGCAAGACGGCGATCGCCCTCGACACGATCATCAACAACCAGGACAAGGACGTGATCTGCGTCTACGTGGCCATTGGGCAGCGCATGGCCACGGTGGTGCAGCTCGCCCAGACGCTCTCGGAGAACGGCGCGCTCGAGAACACGATCATCGTCGCCGCTCCCGCCGACGAGGCGGCGCCGATCAAGTTCCTCGCGCCCTACGCCGGCTGCGCGATGGCCGAGCACTTCCTCTACGACGGGAAGGCGGCGCTGATCATCTACGACGATCTGACCAAGCACGCCTACGCCTATCGCCAGATGTCGCTCCTGCTGCGCCGTCCGCCGGGTCGCGAGGCCTACCCGGGCGACGTCTTCTACCTGCACTCCCGCCTGCTCGAGCGCGCGGTGAAGCTGAACGACGACCTCGGCGGCGGCTCGCTGACCGCGCTGCCGATCATCGAGACCCAGGCCGGCGACGTCTCGGCCTACGTCCCCACGAACGTGATCTCGATCACCGACGGCCAGATCTTCCTCGAGCCCAAGCTCTTCTACTCGGGGGTGAGGCCGGCGATCAACGTCGGGATCTCCGTCTCCCGGGTGGGCGGCAACGCCCAGATCCAGGCGATGAAGAAGGTCGCCGGGCGCCTGAAGCTTGAGCTCTCCCAGTTCCGGGATCTCGAGGCCTTCGCCCAGTTTGGCTCCGACCTCGATCCCGACACGCAGAAGACGCTCGCCCGCGGTGAGCGCCTGGTCAAGACGCTCAACCAGGACGAGCGCCAGCCACTCCCGGTCGGGGACCAGGTGGTGCAGGTCTACGCTGCGACGAACGGGTACCTCGATCGGATCACGGTCGAGCGGGTGGAGGAGTTCCTCGACGGGCTCGCCCAGCGGGTGAGCTCCGAGCACCCCGAGCTGCGCAACAAGATCGCCGACGGCGACTGGTCGGACGGCACGCAGGAAGAGCTCAAGGGAGCGATCGGGGAGTACGCCGAGGACTTCGGCTACGACCTCGACGAGGAGGGCCAGCCCCTCGAGGAAGACAAGCCCAGGGACGGCGACGGGGAGCGCGACGGCGAGAAGAAGGCCCGCTCCCGGGGCGAGCAGGACAAGGGCGAGGACGAGCAGGACTCGGACTCCCGCTCGGAGAACGGCAAGGGCGAGAAGTCCGAGGACTCCGAGAAGGAGACGGCCAACGCGTGAGCCAGAAGGACGTCCAGACCCGCATCGGGTCGGTCAAGAACATCCAGAAGATCACCCGCGCGATGGAGATGGTCGCGGCGGCGCGCCTGCGCAAGGCCGAGCAGCGCATCGCCGCCCTGCGCCCATACGCCGACGCGCTGCGCCGCATGACGCGCCAGGCCGCGGAGGCGGCGGGGAACGTCCCGAGCCAACCCATCCTCCAGGAGCACGACTCGGTGGACACGGTGGGCCTCGTCCTGGTGACGAGCGACCGCGGCCTGGCGGGCGCCTTCAACTCCCAGATCCTCCGCGCCGGCATCCGGGCGGCCGCCGAGCACGAGCGCGAAGGGCGCAAGGCCGCTTACTTCGCCGTGGGCCGCCGCGGCGCCTCCTCGCTCACCTTCCGCGCGGCCGACCCCGAGGAAAGCTTCACGGGCTTCACCGACCGCCCCTCCTACGCCGACGCGCGTGCGATCGCCCAGTCGGTGATGACGGCCTACATCGACGGCAAGGTCGACCGGGTGGAGATCTTCTACAACGGCTTCGTCTCGGCGATGACCCAGAACTCGCGCCGCGAGACGCTGCTGCCCCTGCAGCAGGCCGACGTGCTCGGCGACGAGGACGAGGGAGACGGGGACGGAGGCGGAGACGGCGCCTCGGAGGAGGAGAAGGCCCGCAAGCGCGACAAGCGGGCGCTGGTCGAGTACGAGCCCGATCCGGAGGAGATCCTCAAGCGGCTCATACCCGACTACGTGGAGATCTCGATCTACCGAGCCCTGCTCGAGTCCACCGCCTCCGAGCACGGCGCCCGCATGACCGCCATGCGCTCGGCCTCGGACAACGCCAAGGAGATCATCGAGGACCTGACCCTCGAGATGAACCGCGCCCGCCAGGCGGAGATCACCCAGGAAATCATGGAAGTCGTCGCCGGCGCCGAGGCGCTGGGCTAGGAGAGAAACGCATGGCTGGCTTCAAGGACATCAAGGACAAGATCGTCGACGCGGCCGAGAGCCGTCGTGAGAACGCCCAGGGCGCCGGCTCGACCGGCGCCGCCGCGAGCGAGTCGCAGACGGCGAGCGAGAGCGCGACCCCGAACGGCGAGCGCCGCGAGGACGGACAGCGCGCGGAGGGCTCGGACGGTTCCGAGCGCGCCGAGGGCACCGGACCTACGGGCGACACCGGCGCCCGCAAGGAGGAGCTCGAGCACGAGCTCGCCCAGATCGAGGATCGGGAGCGCTCCGAGGGCGGGGCGGAGCAGAGCGGCTCCGACGGCAAGGAGTCCGAGCGCAACCTCGGCCGGGTCGAGGCCATCCAGGGCGTAGTGCTCGAGCTGGTGTTCCCCGACAAGCTTCCCGAGATCAACCACGCGGTCACGATCAAGCGCCGTGAGGTAGAGGGCAGCGACGCCGAGGGCCAGGAGGCCCAGCCAGGGGGCATGGACGACGTGCTCGTCTGCGAGGTGCAGCAGCACCTCGGCGACGACCGTGTCCGCGTGGTGGCCATGGACGTGACCGACGGGCTCGCCCGCGGCGACGAGGTCATCGACACGGGGCAGGCGATCACCGTCCCCGTCGGCGACGTGACGCTCGGGCGCATCTTCAACTTGCTCGGCGAGCCCATCGACATGGGCGACGCCCTACCCGACGACGTCGAGCGCTGGCCGATCCACCGCGAGTCTCCCTCGGTCGAGGACCTCACGCCGACCACCGAGATGTTCGAGACCGGCATCAAGGTCATCGATCTGCTCGCCCCCTATGCGAAGGGCGGCAAGGTCGGCCTGTTCGGCGGCGCGGGCGTGGGCAAGACCGTGCTCATCCAGGAGCTCATCAACAACATCGCCCAGGAGCACGGCGGCCTGTCGGCGTTCTGCGGCGTGGGCGAGCGCTCGCGCGAGGGCAACGACCTCTGGCTCGAGATGAAGGAGTCGGGCGTCATCGACAAGACGATGCTCGTCTTCGGCCAGATGAACGAGCCGCCCGGCGCGCGCATGCGCGTCGCGCTCTCCGGCCTGACGATGGCCGAGTACTTCCGCGAGCAGGGCGGCCAGGACGTGCTGCTCTTCATCGACAACATCTTCCGCTTTGTGCAGGCGGGCTCGGAGGTCTCGGCGCTCCTGGGGCGCATGCCCTCCCAGGTCGGCTACCAGCCGACGCTCGAGACCGAGATGGGCCAGCTCCAGGAGCGCATCACCTCGACCCGCCAGGGGTCGGTCACCTCCGTGCAGGCGATCTACGTGCCGGCGGACGACTTGACCGACCCGGCGCCGGCCTCGGTGTTCGCGCACCTGAACTCCACCACGACGCTCTCGCGGGCCATCTCCGAGAAGGGCATCTACCCCGCGGTCGACCCGCTCGACTCGACGTCCACCATCCTCAAGCCCGACATCGTCGGCGAGGAGCACTTCGACGTCGCCAACGAGGTCAAGGAGATCCTCCAGCGCTACAAGGAGCTGCAGGACATCATCGCCATCCTCGGCATCGACGAGCTCTCCGACGACGACCGCCTCACGGTGCAGCGGGCGCGCAAGGTCGAGCGCTTCCTCTCCCAGCCGTTCTTCGTGGCCGAGGCCTTCACGGGCACCACCGGGGAGTACGTCTCGGTCGACGAGACCGTCCGGGGCTTCAAGGAGATCATCGAGGGCAGGCACGACGACTTGCCCGAGCGCGCGTTCTTCCTCAAGGGCTCGATCGATCAGGTCGTCTCCGACGCCAAGGAGGGCTCCGAGAAGGACGAGGACGGAAAGGACGAACAGGACGAGGATGACGGCGCCGAGAAGCGCGAGGAGCCGAAGTCTGAGGCGAAGTCCAAATCGAAGTCCGACGACGAGGACAAGGACGACTCCGAGAAGAAGGACGAGTCCTAGCCGTGGCCGAGCATGCGAAGTTCGTCGTCGAGGTCCTCACCCCCGACGGCGAGATCTTCAACGACGAGGTGCAGATGGTCTCGACGCGGACGGGAACGGGCTCCATCGGGATCCTCGCCAACCACACGCCGCTCCTGGCCATGCTCGACCCGACGGAGCTCCGGCTCTTCAAGTCCGACTCCGACGTGGTGAGCTTCGCCCAGGGCGAGGGCTACCTGCAGATGCAGAACAATCACGCCTTGGTGCTCGTGGAGGAGGCGACCCCGCCCGAGGAGCTCGACTCGAGCGATCTGCAGGAGAAGCTCAAGGCCGCCGAGCAGGCCTACGAGAACGCCGAGGAGGACTCCGAGGAGCGCCGCGTGGCCGAGCGCGACAAGCGCCGCTGGGAGGCCTTCGGCAAGATCGCCGGAAGCTCCTAGCCGCCTCGGGCCCGGTCCTCGGGCGCCCTATCCTCTGCCGGAATGACCGACGAGCGGGCGCTGGCCGAGCGTCTCATCTCCTATGACACCTCGGAGCGCGACGGCCTGTGCACCGCCGCCGGGTTCATCAAGGGGTGGCTTGAGTCACAGGGGCTGGCGGTCGAGGATCGCTCGTTCAACGGGCTGCCGGTCATCCTCGCCGAGGCCGGGCCGCGGGAGGGCCCCTCGCTAATCCTCCACGGGCATTTCGACGTCGTGCCCGGCCACCCCCGGCAGTTTCACCCGCGCGTCGAGGGCGACCGTCTCATCGGTCGCGGGGCCTACGACATGAAGGGCGCGCTGGCCGCGATGATGTGCGCGCTGGGTGACGCCGGAGCGCAGGATCGGGTGCGGGTCAAGCTCCTGTGCGTGCCTGATGAGGAGTCCGAGGAGCTCGACGTCCGCTCGACCGAGGAGCTCGTTCGCGCCGGCCTCTCCGGCGACTTCGCGATCACGGGAGAGCCGACCGACCTGCACATCGGCGTCCAGGCCAAGGGCGTCCTGGCCATGCAGATGGAGATCAGCGGCCGGGCGGCGCACTCCTCGACACCGTGGTTGGGGGACAACGCGGTGCTCAAGGCCGTCGACGTCTTTCGCCAGATCGAGTCCCTGCCGTTCTCGCGCGAGTCATCCGAGCTTTTCGATCGCCCGTCGATCAACCTCGGCCGACTCCACGGCGGCGACGCCGTGAACAAGGTGCCCGACTCGTGCGTGATGGCGGTCGACGTGCGTTACCTGCCGGGGCAGGACCCGGGCGAGATCCTCGCTCAGATCCGGCGCATCCCCGACGTGTCGGTGACGCGGACCTTCGTTCACGTGCCGGCCATCGTCTCGACCCGCGACCCGCACGTCCGCGCGCTCTGCGGTGCGGTCGGTCGCTCCGTCGAGGGCCAGGCTCTGAGCGTCGGGCGCGACGGCGCCTCCGATGCGGTGTGCTTCCTCCAGGCGGGGATTCCCGCGGTCGAGTTCGGTCCGTCCGGCGCGGGGCACCACGGCCCCGAGGAGTGGGTATCGGTGAGCTCGCTGGCGCGCTACCGGCGAGCGCTCGGCGACTTCGTGGCCGCGGTGGGCGCCGGCCTCGACGGCCACGCTGAGCCGGCTCCCGGGCTCCACGCGATCGAGGGCGGCCTGGCGTGAGGGGCCAGGCGCCCGAGCGCGTCAGGTGGCGGATGTGGAAGCGGTTCCTGCTCGGCGGTGCGCTCGTCGTGCTGCAACCTGGGCGCGGCGGCCCTTCCCGTGTACTTCCCCCGCCTCCTGCTCGCCACCGCGAGCTACGTGAGCCCCTCCTCGGGCGCGCCGCGGGCCTACCGGATTCGGGACCTCCACGGCCACGTGTATCCGGCCTATCGCATGGTCCTCGACTCGGGTAGGGGACTCGGGAACTTCCTCGGCGTCCAGGGCACGACCTGGCTCACGCCGCCGATCCTGCACCACCCGAGCGAAATCCGCGTCGTCGGCGGTAGGCCGCTTCAGCTGTTCTTCGACGGAAGTCGCCTGCGGCTCGTCGCCTGGCGGACGAACCGTGCGGTGTACTGGATCTCCAACACCCTCCAGGAGAACGTGGGCAACGCCCAGATGCTCGGCATGGCAGCCTCGCTGGCGCGCTGAGCCCGCGCGCGCGCCCGGCCGGGGAAGGGCTCGGCTACTCTTCGGCCGCGATGAGCGCCTCTCGCGAGCCGATCGCTGTCATCGGCACGGGGTACGTCGGTCTGGTCAGTGCCGCCGGCTTCGCCGAGCTCGGCAGCGAGGTCTTCTGCGTGGACGTCGACGCGGAGAAGGTCGCCCGTCTGCAGGGCGGCGAGATCCCGATCTACGAGCCGGGACTCGAGGAGCTCGTCAGGCGCCACCGCGAGCGCCTGCACTTCTCCACCGAGCTCGGTCCGGCGCTCGAGCACGCCCGGCTCCTGTTCGTCGCCGTAGGGACCCCGCCGACGTACTCGGGCGACGCCGATCTCTCCGCCGTGCGCGCGGTGGTGGCCTCCATGCCCGCCTCCGATCGGCACGCGCTGGTGATGAAGTCCACCGTGCCGGTGGGCACCGGCGCCTCGATCAAGCGCACCTTCGCCGAGCAGGGCAAGTCGGGCTTTCGCTACGTCTCGTGTCCCGAGTTCCTCAAGGAGGGCTCGGCCGTGAGCGACTTCCTCAATCCCGACCGCGTCGTCGTGGGCGACGAGGGCGACTGGGCCGGGGACGCCGTCGTCGAGCTCTACTCCCCGCTCGGCGCGGCTCTGTTGCGCACCGACATCGCGAGCGCCGAGATGATCAAGCTCGCCTCGAACGCGTTCCTGGCCACGAAGATCTCCTTCATCAACGAGATCGCCGTCGTCTGCGAGGAGGTCGGAGGCGACGTGATCGAGGTCGCCCGGGGGATGGGGATGGACGATCGCGTCGGTCCCAAGTTCCTGAACGCGGGCATCGGCTGGGGGGGCTCGTGCTTCGGCAAGGACGTGATGTCGCTCAAGAAGATCGCCGCCAACTCGGGCTACCAGTTCCAGCTCCTGAACGCCTCGCTAGAGGTCAACGAGCTCCAGAAGCGGCGCGTGGTGCAGAAGCTCCAGAAGCACCTTGGCCCACTGGTGGGCAAGGAGATCGCCATGCTCGGCCTCGCCTTCAAGCCCAACACCGACGACATGCGCGACGCCGCCTCGCTCGTGCTCGCCGCGCGGTTGCAGGCCGACGGCGCGCGCGTCAGGGCGTTCGACCCGGTGGCCGAGGAGGAGGCGCGCACGCTCATGACCGGGGTCACGTTCGCCGACGACGCCATGGACGCGGTGAGCGGCGCCGACGCGTGCGTGCTCGTCACCGAGTGGGCCGAGTTCGCCGAGCTCGACTGGCGGGAGGTCGCCGAGCGCATGAGCGGACGGCTGCTCGTCGACGGGCGCAACTTCCTCGACCCCACCACGGTGCGCGCCGCCGGCCTCGAGTACGAGGGCGTCGGGCGGCGCGCGTAGAAGCCGTGCAGGCGCTGATACTCGCCGGCGGGGAAGGCACGCGGCTGCGTCCGCTCACCTCCACCGTCCCCAAGCCCGTGGTGCCGCTCGTCGATCGTCCGTTCGTGGCCTTCATGCTCGAGTGGCTGCGCGCCCACGGCGTCGAGGACGTGGTCATGTCGTGCGGGTTCATGGCTGCCGGCGTGCACAACGTGCTCGGCGACGGCTCGCACTTCGGCTTGCGCCTGCGCTACGTGGAGGAGCCGACCCCTATGGGCACCGGCGGCGCGATCAAGTTCGCCGAGTCGCTGCTCGACGAGCGCTTTCTCGTGCTCAACGGGGACGTGCTCACCGATCTCGACCTCTCCGCCCAGATCGCGCAGCACGAGCAGACCGGCGCGCGCGCGACGCTCGCCCTTATCGGGGTCGACGACCCTTCCGGCTACGGGCTCGTCCGGCTCGACGAGGATGGCTCGGTGCGGGAGTTCCTCGAGAAGCCGAGCCCCGACCTCGTCGACCCGCGGGCCCTCATCAGCGCCGGCGCCTACGTGCTCGAGCGCGAGGTGCTCGAGCTCATGCCGGCCGGCGAGAACGTCTCCGTCGAGCGCGATGTGTTCCCCGTCCTTGTCGAGCACGGGCTCTTCGGCTACGCGGCGGAGGGCTACTGGCTCGACATCGGCACCCCGGAGCGCTACCTGCAGGGCACGTGGGACATCCTCGAGGGCACCGTCTCGACCTCGGTCCGCGACCGACTGGACGAGACCAACCGCGCGCTCGGAGACCGGGTCGAGATCGAGGGGCGGGTGATCGCGCCGGCCCTGATCGACGACGGCGCTCGCATCGCCCCCGGCGCCCAGGTCGGGGGAAGGGTCGTGCTCGGGCGTGACGTCTCCGTGGGCGCCGGCGCGCATATCGAGCGCTCGGTCGTGCTCCAGGGCGCGGAGATCGGCGAGAACTGCTCGATCTCGGCGTGCATCGTGGGGGCGGGCGCGCGGATCGGCCCGCGCTGCGTGCTGCGCGACGGCGTGGTTCTCGGCGAGGGCGTCACGCTCGGCGCGGGCAACGCGCTCTCGGGCGAGACGCGGGTCTTCCCGGGCGTCGAGCTGCCCGACGGGGCGATCCTCTCTTGAGTGACCTCAGCCGGGAGCGGGTGGAGGCGATCGACCGCGCCGGTCAGCTCGCCGACGTCCTGGCGATGCCCGACCACCTGCGCGACGCGCTCTGGCGGGTCGAGTCCGCCCGCATCCCGGCGCGCGACGCCCCCGGAGGACTCGTGGTCGCCGGGATGGGTGGCTCGGGGATCGGCGGCGCGCTCGCCTTGGCCGCGCTGGGTGATCAGGCCTCGCGTCCGATCGCGCTCACGCGCGACTACGGGATTCCCTCCTGGGTGACCCCGGACACGACGGTGCTGTGCTCGAGCTACTCGGGCGACACGGAGGAGACCCTGGCCGCCTACGAGGCCGCCGGCGCGCTCGGCGCCTTTCGCGTCGTGGCCACCACGGGCGGCAAGCTCGCCCGCGCCGCCCGCGCCGACGGCGTTCCGGTGATCCCTCTGCCCGCGGCGCTGCAGCCGCGCGCGGCGGTGGCCTACATGACCGTGGCCGCGCTCGAGGTGGCCTCGCTCTGCGGCGCGGGCGAACGCCAGCACGTGGAGATCGACGTGGCCGCCGCGGCGGCCGAGCGCCTGCTCGTCGAGTGGGGGCCCGACGGCGCGCAGGACAGCCTTCCGCGCTCGCTCGCCCGCGGCCTGCACGGCACGATCCCGGTCATCGCCGGGGCGGGGCTGACCGCTCCCATCGCCTACCGCTGGAAGTGCCAGCTCAACGAGAACGCCAAGGTGCCGGCGTTCTCGCACGATCTGCCCGAGCTCGATCACAACGAGATCGTCGGCTGGCAGGGCGCCGGCGAGCTCGGGCGCTTCGCCGCGCTCTTCCTCGACGACTCCGATCTGCACCCCCGCGTGCGTCAGCGGATCGAGATCACCCGCGGGGTCATCGCGTCGAGCGCCGCCTCGACCTTCCGCGTCGAGTCCCGCGGGGAGCGCCGGCTCGAGCGCGTGATGTCGCTCGTCCTGCTCGGCGATCTCGTCTCGATCTACCTCGCCGTGCTCCGGGACATCGATCCCTCGCCCGTGGAGGCCATCGAGCGCCTCAAGGGCGAGCTCGCCCGCGGCTGAGCGCGAGCGCGCTCTTCGCGCGTTTGCTCTGCACGCAATCGGCACATCCATCCCGCGGCTCTCTCGTCACCCAAGAGGCCCTACGGTTGCCCCTCCCGCCGAAGGGGTACCCGATGGGCTACCCCCGGGTAGCTCTTACGCCTCTCATGTTCTCCACTCCGGCCATCGACGTCTCGCCCTTGGGCTTGCGGCTACCCCCGGGTACCCCATGAGCTACCCCCGGGTACCCTCGCCGACCCAGGGGCATCGGAGGGTGGGGCCGTGAGCGCGGGCGAGATCGACTACCCCGTAAAGGGCTGGCTCCTCGGCGAGCCGCTGCCCGACCTGGACCGGCTCCCGCGGGCGCGCTGGCGCGAGGTCCTTGCGCCGCTGAGCTCCCGGGCTCGCGATTGGACCATCCGTCGCGTCGCGCCGGAGAACATCGTGGCCGCGGTGGAGCTCGACCTCGAGTTGGCGGGAGAGGACGAGGAGCGCCGAGAGGCCATGCGGCGAGTAGCCGCGCGAGGGCAGTCGCTGCCCGAGCCGCGCGTCGCTCGGACTGTGGCGCGTCAGCTCAATCTCATGGTGAGCGCCGAGCAGATGGCCGACCTGCGTCGCTTGGCTGAGATGCTCTCGCTGCGGCCCACCCAACTCGCGCGCATGCTGGTTCTCAGCGGGGTGCGCCGGATGCTCTACGAGGAGGGCCGGCGGGCGCCCCAACCTTGACACACCTGTGGTAACGTTGGTGGGGAGTGGCGCCCTCGAAGACTCTGACCATTCACGAGGCCGCCGGTACCACGGGTTGGTCGGCGCGCATGCTGCGCTACGTGGAGCGCACGGGGCTCGTGGAGCCCGAGCGCTCGGCCGGGGGCTATCGGCTCTACGGTCCCGGGGAGCTCCAGCGGCTCGGCACCCTTCGCGCTCTGCTCGCGCGGTTCGGATTGGCGCTGTCCGATCTCGGCTTCGCGGCGCGAATGCGCGCCGAGCCGGAGATGCGTGCGGCCGTCGAGGCGTGGCTTGAGGAGACGCCGCGCCGCCCCGAGCACGTACCCGCGGCCGAATGGCTGCGCTTCGAGCAGCACAAGCATGAAGGGCTGCTCGCCGCGGCCGCCCGCCCGAACCTCGAGCCATTGGAGACCGCATGAGCGCCACCACCACCGCCGCCCCCCTCACCGCGAAGGACTTCAAGGTCGCCGACCTCTCCCTCGCCACCTTCGGCCGTAAGGAGATCGAGCTCGCCGAGCATGAGATGCCCGGCCTGATGAAGACGCGGGAGGAGTTCGGCGCCAGCCAGCCGCTACGTGGCGCGCGCGTGACGGGCTCGCTGCACATGACGATTCAGACCGCTGTGCTCATCGAGACTCTAACCGCGCTCGGGGCGGAGGTGCGCTGGGCGAGCTGCAACATCTTCTCCACCCAGGATCACGCCGCCGCCGCAATCGCCGTCGGCCCGGACGGCACGCCGGAGGAGCCGCGTGGCGTCCCTGTGTTCGCCTGGAAGGGCGAGACGCTCGAGGAGTACTGGTGGTGCACCGTGCAGGCGCTCACCTGGCCCGAGGGCGGCCCGAACATGATTCTCGACGACGGCGGCGATGCGACCCTGCTCGTGCACCAGGGAACGGACTTCGAGAAGGCCGGCGCGGTGCCCGACCCGGCCAGCGCCGACTCGGAGGAGTTCCGCGTCGTCCTCGGTCTCCTGCAGCGCTCGCTCGAGGAGGACGCCCAGAAGTGGACTCGTATCGGCGAGGGCATCCTCGGCGTCACCGAGGAGACGACCACGGGCGTGCACCGGCTCTACCAGATGCAGGAGACCGGCCAGCTCCTCTTCCCCGCGATCAACGTCAACGACTCCGTGACGAAGTCGAAGTTCGACAACCTCTACGGCTGTCGCCACTCGCTCGTGGACGGAATCAACCGCGCCACCGACGTGATGATCGCCGGCAAGGTCGCGGTCATCTGCGGCTTCGGCGACGTCGGCAAGGGGTGCGCGGACTCGCTGCGGGGCCAGGGCGCCCGGGTGATCGTCACCGAGGTCGACCCGATCTGCGCGCTGCAGGCGGCGATGGAGGGCTACCAGGTGGCGACGCTCGAGGACGTGGTGGACAGCGGGGACATCTTCGTCACCGCCACGGGCAACAAGGACATCATCACCGCCGCCGACATGGCGCGGATGAAGCACCAGGCGATCGTCGGGAACATCGGGCACTTCGACAACGAGATCGACATCGCCGGACTCGAGCACATCGAGGGCATCGAGCGGACCACGGTCAAGCCGCAGGTCGACGAGTGGCGCTTCTCCGACGGCCACACGGTGATCGTGCTCTCCGAGGGCCGGCTGCTGAACCTGGGCAACGCGACGGGGCACCCGAGCTTCGTCATGTCGAACTCGTTCACGAACCAGACGATCGCCCAGATCGAGCTCTTCACGAAGAACGACGAGTACGAGAAGCGGGTCTACGTCCTGCCCAAGGCGCTGGACGAGAAGGTCGCCCGGCTGCACCTCGACGCGCTCGGGGTGCGGCTGACGGAGCTCTCCCCCGACCAAGCGGCCTACATCGGCGTCCCGGTCGAGGGTCCCTACAAGTCAGACCACTACCGCTACTAGAGCGCACGGAGGCCGGATGGCCGTCTCGTTGAGGGCCTCGGAAGTCGCCGACGTTTCGCTCGCCGCCGCGGGGCAGACGCGGATCGACTGGGCCGACGAGCAGATGCCGGTCCTGCGCTCGATCTCCGAGCGCTTCTCCCGCGAGCGCCCGCTCGCCGGAGTGCGGATCGCGGCCTGCCTGCACGTCACCGCCGAGACGGCCAACCTGATCCGCACGCTGCGGGCCGGAGGCGCGGAGCCCGCGCTGTGCGCGTCGAACCCGCTCTCGACCCAGGACGACGTCGCGGCGGCGCTCGTCGAGCGCCACGGGGCCGAGGTGCACGCGGTCTTCGGGGAGGACCTCGGGACCTACCGTCGTCATCTCGCCGAGGTGGTGGACCGTGCGCCCCACGTGACGATGGACGACGGCGCCGACGTGGTCTCCTACGTCCACGGTGAGCGACCCGAGCTGATCGGCGGAATCCTCGGCGGGACGGAGGAGACCACCACGGGCACCATCCGCCTGCGCGCGCTCGAGGCCGAGGGTCGCCTCGGCTTCCCGGTCATCGCCGTCGGCGAGGCCCACACCCAGGAGCTCTTCGACCACCGCTACGGGACGGGCCAGTCGACGCTCGACGGGATCCTTCGCGTGACGAACATCCTGCTCGCCGGGCGGGTGGTCGTCGTCCTCGGCTATGGACGCTGTGGCAAGGGCGTGGCCCTGCGCGCGCAAGGCGCCGGCGCCCAGGTCGTCGTCTGCGAGGTGGATTCGCTGCGAGCCCTCGAGGCGTCCATGGACGGCTTTGCGGTGCGCCGCGCCACCGAGGCGGCCTCGGTGGGCGACGTCTTCATCACCGTCACCGGTGGGCGCGACGCGCTCGGCCCGCAGCACTTCGCCCTGATGCGAGACGGGGCCATCCTGGCCAACGCCGGCCATTTCGACGTCGAGATCGACGTCGCGGCTCTCGCCGCCCAGGCCGCGGAGCGGCGGGACGTCCGCCCCTTCGTCGAGGAGTACACGCTCGGCGAGGGCCGCCGGATCAACCTCCTGGCCGACGGGCGGGTGGTGAACCTCGCCGCGGGCGAGGGGCATCCCGCATCGGTGATGGACATGGCCTTCGCGAGCCAGGCGCTCTGCGTGGAGCACCTCGTCGCGCGCGGCGAGGCGCTCTCGAGCCGCGTCCACGCCGTGCCCGAGCAGATCGACGCCGTCCTCGCGCGCCTCAAGCTCGCTGCGCTCGGAGTGGAGATCGATCGACTCACGCCCGAGCAGGAGCTCTACCTGAGCTCGTGGCGGCGGGGCACGTGACGCTCGACCCGCAGATCCAGGCGGTGCTCGACGCCGTGCCGCCCGAGAGCCCCTCGACCCGGGAGCTCGGCGTGGAGGAGGCGCGTGCCGACCTCGAGCGGATGGCGGTGGCGATATGCGGCAACGGAGAAGCCGTGGCGTGGAGCGAGGATCGCCACGCCCCCGGGCCCGCGGATGAGGTGCCCTTGCGCCTCTACGTCCCCGAGGGGAGCGGTCCACTGCCGCTCGTCGTCTACCTCCACGGGGGTGGCTGGGCGGTGGGCTCCCTCGACTCCTTCGACGCGCTCTGCCGGCGCCTGGCCAACCGCTCCGGAGCGCTCGTGGTCTCCGTCGCCTACCGGCTCGCGCCCGAGCACCCCTTTCCGGCGGCGCTCCAGGACGCCGAGGCGGCGGTGCGCTGGGCCCACGCCCACGCGGAGGAGCTCGGCGGCGATCCGGCGCGCATCGCGGTGGCGGGCGACAGCGCGGGAGCCAACCTGGCCACCGTGGTCGCGCGCCGCCTGCGCGACGCGGACGGCCCCCGCCTCTCTCTGCAGGCGCTCCTCTATCCCGCCCTCGATCCCACCCTCGACTCGGAGTCATTCTGCGTGCTCGGCGAGAACTACATGCTCAGGCGCTCGGACATGGCGTGGTTCTGGGAGCTCTACCTGGGCGGCGAGGACCCGTCGAACCCCGACGTCGCGCCCGCCCGGGCGCCGGATCTGAGCGGCCTCCCGCCCGCCTACGTGCTCACCGCCGAGTACGACCCGCTGCGCGACGAGGGGGAGGCCTACGCCGCTCAGCTCGAGGCGGCCGGCGTGCCCGTCGCGCTCAAGCGCTGGCCGGGGACCGTGCATGGGTTCGTCCGCTGGCTCAAGGTCGCCGACGCGGCCGGCGCCGCGCTCGACGATGTGGCCGGGGCGCTGCGGTCGGCGCTGCGGCCGGCCCCTTCGCTACCGTCCCCGCCCGCATGAAGGCCATGCTCCTCGCCGCCGGGCCTGACGCCGACCTACGCCCCCTGACCGACGAGGTCCCCAAGTCGATGGTGCCGGTTCTCGACCGGCCGCTGATGGCGCACAGCGTCGACCTCCTCGACCGGCACGGGTTCGACGACGTGATCGTCAACCTGCACTCCTCCCCCGGCACGGTCCGGGAGTACTTCGGCGAGCGTCTGAGCTACCGCGTGGAGGAGGTACCCCTCGGCACCGCCGGTGGGGTGCGCAGCTGCGCGGACTTCTTCGGCTCCGAGCGCTTCGTGATCGTCTCGGGCGACGTGCTCACCGATGTCGACCTGCGGGCTCTCGTGGCGCGCCACGAGCAGGCCGGCGGGATCGCCACGTTGGCCGTCAAGCGGGTGGGTGACCCGCGCGCGTACGGGGCGGTCCTCCATGACTCGGGCGGCCGCGTCTCCGGCTTTCAGGAGAAGCCCGATCCCGCCGAGGCGCTCTCCGACCTCGGCAACTGCGGCATCTACGTCTTCGAGCCCGAGATCTTCGACTACTTCCCGCCCGAGCCGTTCGCCGACTGGGCCCGGCACGTGTTTCCCGCCCTGCTCGAGAACGACGTCCCGTTCCACATCCACGAGATCGACGAGTACTGGAGCGACGTCGGCTCGCTCGAGGCGCTCAAGGACGGGACCTTCGCCGCGCTCACCGGCGCGCTCGAGCTCGAGCTCGGCGGGGAGCCGGTGGCGGAGGGCTTCGTCGTGGGCGAGGGCTCCTCGCTCGACAGAGTGGCCATGGTCGAGCCGCCCGTGTGGGTCGGGCGCGACGTGCAGATTGGGGCCGACGTCCGCCTCCAGGGCCCGCTCGTGCTCGGCGACGGCGCCCGGGTGGGCGACGGCGCGGCGCTCCGGGGCTCGATCGTCCTGCCGGGGACGGAGGTCGCCCCCGAGGCGATCCTCATCGGAGCGATCGCCGGGCACGCCGGCTTCCTCGCGAGCATGCGCCCGACTCAGACCGCGCCGTAGCGCTCGGCGCGCTGCTCCTCGAGCTCTGACTCCGAGAGCATCCGCCAGAAGAGCACGGCGAGCGCTACGCCCATGGTGAAGGACTGCTCGAGGGCCATCACGAGGCCCGCGAGCGACTGGTCATCCGGAGCCGAGAGCCCCCAGAAGCGCGACCCCTCGGAGTAGAAGGCGTACAGCGCGCCCGGAACGAAGGTGAGGAGGATCCCGAGCAGCCCGACGAGGAGCTTCGTCGAGGCCATGTAGGCCACCGGGCCGAGGCCGCCGAGCCGCGCGCGGGCGCGGATGGGTGAGAGGAGATGCCACCAGTAGAGCCCTCCCGCAGCGGCGAAGCTCACGTGCTCGAGCACGTGCACCGCCTCGTGGCGCAGCGCGGCGTCGTAGAGCGCCGGCACATGCCACACCCACATGGTGAGCACGTAGAGCGCGACGGCGAAGACGGGGTGCGCGAGGGGGCCGGCGCGGCGCTCGAGCGAGGCCACCCGCCGGGTGAGCGGTCGCAGGATGACCTTGGTCAGCCCGAGGATGAGCAGGACCGGCGCGAGATCGAGCAGCAGGACGTGCTGCACCATGTGCATGACGAGCAGTTGCTCGGCGAGCCGGTCGACCGGCGAGACGAGCGCGACCAGGACGGCGAGGAGACCGCCGAGGAAGGTGGCGAGCCGCCCGAGGCTCGCCCCCGACGCTCCCGCCGCGGCATGCGCGCGCCGCCAGCGGCCGACATAGAGCGCCGTCGCGACGGCGAGCGTGAAGAGGACGCCGGGTGCGAGGTTCCACGAAGCGTCGGGTGCCACTGCGCAGGATTGTCGCAGTCCGCGTGTCCCCCGCCACGCGATTCCGGGCACCGTGGGAGGAGCGATGCTTCGCCGTCTTCTCTCCGAGCTGCTCGCCCTCGTGGCTCCGCCGGCGTGCTCGGCGTGTCGCGCGCCGCTGATGGCGAGTGACGCGGCGCTCTGCTCCGAGTGCCGCCGCGCGCTCCCCTGGCTGCCCGAGGCCCGCTGCCCCCGTTGCGGGCTGCCCGGGCGCTGCCGTTCCTGCCCCGCGCGCGGCGCGGCATTCTCCGCGGCCTGGGCACCACTCGCCCACGAGGGACCGGCGCGCGCGCTCGTCGCCGCGCTGAAGTTCCGCGGGGCACTTCCCGTGGCCGATCTCATGGCCGCGCCCATGGCGGCCGGCGTCCCGCGTGAGCTCCTCGCGGGGGCGAGCATCGTGCCGGTGCCTCTGCATCCCGCGCGCCGGCGCGAGCGGGGCTTTGACCAGGCGGCGCGGCTTGCCGCCTCCGTCTCGCGGCGTACCGGGCGCCCGGTGGCGCCCTGTCTGCGCCGGCGCGGGACGGCGACGCGTCAGCTCGGCGCGGGCGGCGCCGACCGGCTCTCGCCCGGACGGATAGAGGTCGTCGTCGTCGGCACTCCGCCGGAGCGTGCGCTGCTCCTCGACGACGTCCACACCACCGGGGCCACCCTCGAAGCGTGCGCACGGGCGCTGCGCGCGGCCGGCGCGCGTGAAGTCGTCGCGCTCACCTACTCGCGCACGTTGCGAGGTGCGTAGGGCGCTGGACGCATGGGCCATATACAAACGCCGCCCTGCTCCCTACGATCCGGAGGGGTTAGCTCGACTCTCACCCGAGCAAGGGGGACAGCGCATGCGCATCCAGGTCAAGGGCCGCAACCTTCCCGTCAGCGAGGGGGTGCGTAGCCACGTCGAGCGCCGCTTCGAGAAGATCGCCAAGCAGGTCTCCGACCTCGCGCAGCTCGAGGTGGAGATCTGCGAGGAGCGCAACCCGGCGATCGCCGACTCCCAGGTCGCCGAGGCCACGCTCTACCTCAAAGGCGTCACCCTGCGCGCGCACGACGCCTCTCCCGATCTCATGCATTCGATCAACCTCTGCGCGGACGAGCTGGCGCGTCAGGTCAAGCGCCACCGCGACAAGCGCCGGCGCCGTCGCGAGGCTCGCACGCCGCTCGAGGCGCTTGAGCCACAGAGCGCCTCCGACGCCCTTTAGCCGGCCCGTCGGGACGCCGACACAGGGTCGGAGGGCCCCTGGGGCGCTGCTAGGCTGAGACCCACGCGCAGGCTCGGGAGCCCACACGGCGGCTCCCCGCGGAACCGATCACCGAAAGCTCTCCGAAGATGCCGCTTCCCATCCTCGACAAGGCCCTGCGCATGGGCGAGGCGAAGCAGTTCAAGGGCTACGCCAAGCGGGTCGACCGGATCGGCGCGTTCGAGCCGGAGCTCGAGCTCCTCGAGGAGCACGAGCTGCGCGAGCGCGCGGACGAGCTGCGTGAGCGCGCCCGTGGCGGCGAGGAGCTCGACGAGCTCCTGCCCGAGTGCTTCGCGCTCGTGCGCGAAGCGGGCAAGCGCAAGATGGGCATGCGCCACTTCGACGTGCAGCTCATCGGCGCGATGGTGCTCCACGGCGGCTCGATCGCCGAGATGCGCACGGGCGAGGGCAAGACGCTCACCGCGACCCTCGCCGTGGTGCTGAACTCCCTCGCCGGGCAGGGTGTCCACGTCGTCACCGTCAACGACTACCTCGCGCGCCGCGACGCGGAGTGGATGACCCCGATCTACGACGTCCTCGGAGTATCCGTCGGAGTCCTGCAGAACAACCAGCCCTACGAGGAGAAGCGCGAGGCCTACGCCGCCGACGTGACCTACGGCACCAACTCCGAGTTCGGCTTCGACTACCTGCGCGACAACATGGCCGGCTCCCTCGAGGAGAAGGTGCAGCACGGGGGGCGCCCGAAGCCCGAGGGCGGCGGCTCGGCGTCGCACAACTTCGCCGTGGTCGACGAGGTCGACAACATCCTCATCGACGAGGCGCGCACGCCGCTGATCATCTCCGGGGCGCCGGAGGAGGCGGCCGACCTCTACGCGAAGTTCGCGCGCCTCGCCCCGCGCCTCGTGGCGGGCGAGCGGCCGGAGAACCTCGATCCCAAGGCCAAGAAGCAGTTCGTGGCCGACTTCGACTTCGAGTTCGACGAGAAGCACAAGACGGTCGCGGTCACGGAGCTCGGCGTGGCCAAGACCGAGCGCTTCATGGGGATCGATCACCTCTACCGCGCCGAGAACGGGCCGCTGGTCAACCACCTCCACCAGGCACTCAAGGCCGAGTCGCTCTACAAGCGCGACGTCGACTACGCGGTCGTGGACGGCGAGGTGAAGATCATCGACGAGTTCACCGGACGGATCCTCGACGGACGGCGCTGGTCGGAGGGCCTTCACCAGGCCGTCGAGGCCAAGGAGGGGGTGCGGGTGCAGGAGGAGAACCAGACGCTGGCCACGGTCACCCTCCAGAACTACTTCCGCCTCTACGAGAAGCTCTCGGGCATGACCGGCACGGCGCTGACCGAGGCGACCGAGTTCATGAAGATCTACAAGCTTCCGGTGGTGCAGGTCCCCACCAACCAGCCGATGATCCGCGAGGATCGCAACGACGAGATCTACAAGACCAAGGACGGCAAGTGGGCCGCCGTGCTGCGCGAGATCGAGCAGCGCCACGGCCGCGAGCAGCCCGTGCTCGTGGGGACGATCTCGGTCGAGGTCTCGGAGCTGCTCGGCGAGCAGCTCGCCCGCAAGGGGATCGCGCACACGGTCCTAAACGCCAAGCCGGAGTACGCTGCGCGCGAGGGCGAGATCATCGCCGAGGCCGGCCGCCCCGGCGCGGTGACCATCGCGACGAACATGGCCGGTCGCGGCGTCGACATCAAGCTCGGCGGCAACGAGGAGCACCTGACCCATCTCGAGCTCACCAAGCTCGGGCTGCAGCCGGGCGACCCGGACTACGAGGAGCGCTACGCCGACGTGCTGCCCGAGATCGCGCGCCGGCTCACGGCCGACCGCGACCGGGTCCTCGCGGCCGGCGGCCTCTTCATCGTGGGCACCGAGCGCCACGAGTCGCGACGGATCGACAATCAGCTCCGCGGCCGCGCCGGGCGCCAGGGCGACCCCGGCGAGTCGCGCTTCTTCCTCTCCGCCGAGGACGACCTCGTGCGCCTCTTCGCCGGCGATCGCATCTACAAGATCCTCGACCGCCTCGGGTCGACCGACGAGGAGGGCCACGAGGAGCCGATCTCCGCCGGGATGCTCTCCAAGCAGATCGAGAAGGCCCAGAAGAAGGTCGAGGAGCAGAACTTCCTCATCCGCAAGAACGTGCTCGAGTACGACGACGTGATGAACCAGCAGCGCGAGATCGTCTACCGCTACCGCGACGAGGTGCTCGAGGGCCGCGACATGGGCGGCCCGGCGCGGGAGGAGCTCGAGAACGTGCTCGAGCGGTTGGTCGTCGAGTACACCCCCGGGGACTACATCGAGGAGTGGGACCTCGACGGGCTGTTCGCCCGGATCGAGGAGATCTTCCCCGTAGGCTTCGGACCCGCCGAGCTCGACGTAGACGCGCTCGACCGCGACGAGCTCACCCGGCTCCTCGTGGAGGAGGCGCACCGCCTCTACGCCGAGCGCGAGGAGGAGCTCTCCTCTGAGCTCATGCGTGCGCTTGAGCGCTACCTGCTGCTCGAGATCATCGACCAGAAGTGGCGTGAGCATCTCTACGACATGGACTACCTGCGCGAGGGCATCCACCTCCGCGGCTTTGCCCAGATCGATCCCCTCGTGGCCTACAAGAACGAGGCGTTCGAGCTCTTCACCGAGCTCATGCACTCCGTGTGGGGCGACTTCGCGCGCATGGTCTACAACGTCGAGGTGCAGATCGAGGGCGGTGGCGAGGGCGCCGGGCTGCTGCCCGTGCCCGAGCCGACGAGCCCGCGGGCGGCGAGCGGATCCTCGACCGGCGGTTCGCGGGTCTCCTACTCCGGCGGCTCCTACGACCAGCCGAGCGCCCTCGACATGGCGCGTGCGGGCGCCGGACCCGGTCTCGCCGGCGAGGGTGAGTCCGCCCAGGCCGACTTCGACCCCCTTCCCCCGGTCACCCAGCGCCGGGTGGCCGACGACGAGCAGATCGGCCGCAACGATCCGTGCTGGTGCGGATCGGGCCGGAAATTCAAGAAATGCCACGGCGCCTGAACGGTGTCGAGCGCGTCGACACCCACCCCCTCCGCCGAGCCGACGCCGCAACGCCTGGCGGCCATACGCGATCAGCTCACCCTGCTCGCGGACTATCTTTGACCCTGCTTCGCTGAGCGAGCGCGCAGGCGCGCTCGAGGGCGAGATGGGCACGCCGGGCTTCTGGAATGACCAGGTGCGGGCCGCGCGGACGAGCGCGGAGCACGCGCGCGCGACGCGCAAGCTCGAGACCTTCCGCTCGCTCGAGTCCGACGTCGTCGATCTCGAGCCGATGGCCGAGATGGCCGAGGAGGAGCCCGAGCTCGCCGCCGAACTCGAGGAGCAGATCCTCTCCGTCCAGCAGCGCCTCGACGCCCTCGAGGAGGAGCGCCTGTTCTCTGGTCGCTACGACGCCGGCGACGCCCTCGTGGCCGTCAACGCCGGCGCGGGCGGCACCGACGCCCAGGACTGGGCCGAGATGGTGCTGCGCATGGAGATGCGCTGGGCCGAGAAGCGCGGCTTCGCCACCGAGCTGCTCGAGGCGAGCGCGGGGGAGGAGGCGGGCATCAAGTCGGCGACCTTCCGCGTGAGCGGCGAGAATGCCTACGGGCTCTACTCGGCGGAGAAGGGCGTGCACCGGCTGGTGCGCCTCTCGCCCTTCGACGCGGCCAAGCGCCGCCAGACGAGCTTCGCCGGAGTGGAGGTCTCACCCGTGGTCGAGGACTCCGCCGGGGTCGAGATCGACGACGACGACCTCCAGGTGGACACCTACCGCTCGAGCGGCGCGGGCGGCCAGCACGTGAACAAGACCGACTCCGCGGTGCGGATCACCCACCGGCCCTCGGGCATCGTCGTCCAGTGCCAGAACGAGCGCTCCCAGACCCAGAACCGGGCGGTGGCCATGGGGATGCTGCGCTCGCGGCTCGTCGAGCTCGAGGAGCGCCGCCGCCTGGAGGAGATCGCGCGCGAGCGGGGAGATGCGCAGGACGTGAACTTCGGCTCCCAGATCCGCTCCTACGTCCTGCATCCCTACACGCTGGTCAAGGACCACCGCACGAGCGTCGAGGCGGGCGACACCGCGCGCGTGCTCGATGGGGACCTCGACCCCTTCGTGCGCGCCTACCTGCTCCAGACCGCGGCTCGCTGAAGAGATCAGCCCGGTCCGCGCCCGGCGACGGCGGTTTCCGGGTCGAGTCCCCGGCGCGCGTAGCGCAGGCCGAGACCGCTGACCTGCCGGACCACGATGATCGCCGCGGTGATGCCCAGGGCGGTAAAGCCGGGGCGGGTGGCCAGGCGGATAAGACCGGCGGCGAGCAGGAACTCGAGCGTGAGGGAGAAGGTGCCTGCGAGCACCGCCGCCGCCCGCGCGGGGGCTAGGAGGGCACGCAGGATGCCCACCGCGGTGACGAGCAGCGCCAGCGCCACCGGCACCTGAGACGCCCTCCCGATCACGTCGAGCCAGGTCACGGTCGGGAGCCGCGAACGCCTCCGAGCGCCTTGGCCATCGCCGAGCGGCCGTCGCCCGCGCCCGCCTCGTTCGGCGCGCCCGAGGAGCGGGCGCGGGTCAGATCCTGGGCGAGGAAGTAGTTGAGCACGGTCCGGATGCCGGCGATCGCCCCGAGCTTGCCGATCTCGCTCCAGGAGGGCGAGACCGCCGTGCCGAGGATGTCGGCGCCGAGCTGGAACTCGAGGCCGAGGGCCAGGAAGCGTCCGAGCGAGAGCCGCACGTCCTCGTAGGAGCGCGGACGGATCCTCAGTTCGCTGAGCGCATAGTTCGCGAAGGCCGCCAGCACGCCGATGGCGATGATGAGCGCCCCGATCCCCTCCACGACCACTACGACGTCGCCGACCGCCTCGCGCAGAAACTGTTCCATGGCAATTTGAGCTACCCTCGCGCCGCGCGGCTACGCGCGCTCCGTCCCGCCTAGGCTGTGAGCATGGCGATCTCGGCTCCCACCGACCTGGACGATCTCGTGGACCGAGCGCTCGCGGAGGATGTCGGCCCGGGCGACGTGACCACGAGCGCCACGGTCCCGCTGCAAGCCCGCGCTCGCGCCCGGATCATCCAGAAGGCGCCGGGAGTGATCTTCGGGCTCGAGGCCGCCGAGCGGGTCTTTGCCCGCCTCGACCCGCTCGTCGAGCTCGAGCGCCTGGGGCCCGAGGGTGTCTGGCGCGAGGCGGGGAGCGAGGTGCTCGCGGCCCGGGGCGCGGCGCGGGCGCTGCTCACCGGCGAGCGGACCGCGCTCAACCTCCTCGCTCGCCTCTCCGGCGTGGCGACCCTCACCGCGATCCTCGCCCGTGAGGTGGAGGGCACCGGCGCCCGCCTGCTCGACACCCGCAAGACCACCCCGGGGCTGCGCACGCTCGAGAAGGCGGCGGTGCGGGCCGGCGGGGGGCTCAACCATCGCGCCGGCCTCTACGACATGGTGCTGATCAAGGAGAACCACGCCGCGCTCGCTGGCGGAGTGGGGGAGGCGGTGCGCCGCGCCCGCGCCGCCGCTCCCGCGCTCCCGCTCGAGGTCGAGTGCCGGGATCTGCACGAGGTGGACGAGGCGCTCGCGGCCGGGGCCGAGCGCATCCTGCTCGACAACATGACCCCGGAGGAGCTCCGCGCGGCGGTGCTCCGAGTCGCCGGCCGGACGACGCTCGAGGCCAGCGGCGGGATCGGTGCGAGGACTCTCGAGGAGGTCGCCCGGACCGGCGTAGACTTCATCTCGGTCGGAGCGCTGACCCACTCGGCGCCCGCGCTCGACCTCTCCCTCCTTCTCGAGCGACTGAGCCCATGAGCCTTCCCGTCATCCAGCCCGACGGTCCGCCGGCGGCCGCGACGCTCCTGGCGCTGGACTCCATTCCCGCCCTGAAGGACGAGGTCCGCGCGCTGGCCCGCGAGCGCGACGCGGTGATCCTCGCGCACAACTACCAGCTCCCCGAAGTGCAGGACGTGGCCGACTACGTCGGCGACTCGCTCGGCCTCTCGCGCCAGGCCGCCGCGGCCGAGCAGCAGACGATCGTCTTCTGCGGCGTTCACTTCATGGCCGAAACCGCGTCGATCCTCTCCCCGGAGAAGATCGTGCTGCTGCCCGACCTCGACGCGGGATGCTCGCTCGCGGAGTCGATCACCGCCGAGCAGCTGCGCGAGTGGAAGGCGCGACACCCCGGAGCGCTCGTCGTCATGTACGTCAACACCTCGGCGGAGGTCAAGGCGGAGAGCGACTTCTGCGTGACCTCGGCCAACGCGGTGAGCGTCGTCGAGCACATCTACTCCGAGTACGGTCCCGAGCAGGAGATCCTCTTCGGGCCGGACATGTTCCTCGGCGCCTACGTCGAGAAGATAACTGGCCGCCCGATGGGCGTGTGGGACGGCGAGTGCCACGTGCATGCGGGCATCCGCCCGAGCGACGTCGCGCGGGTCCGCGCCGCGCATCCCGGCGCCGACTTCCTGATCCACCCCGAATGTGGCTGCTCCACGAGCGTCATGGAGTACGTGGCCGCGGGGGACGTGGAGCCCGACGGCGTGCACATGCTCTCCACGGGCGGGATGCTCGACTACGCCCGCCGGGGCGAGCCCGGAAGCACGGCGATCGTGGCCACGGAGACGGGGATGCTCCACCCGCTGCGCCGCGCCGCGCCCGACGTCGACTTCGTGGCGGCCAACGAGGCGGCGAGCTGCCGCTACATGAAGCGCATCACGCTGCCCAAGCTGCGCGACGCGCTGCGCGACGGACGCCCGGAGGTCCGCGTGGCCGCCGAGATCGCCGAGCGGGCCCGGCTGCCGATCGAGCGCATGGTGGCGATCTCCTAGACGCCGCGCGGGGGCGATACCGCCAAGCGGTCCAACCGTGGGGCGGAAATCTTGTCCACCGGTCGATATGGAGGACGATCCCCCGGGACGATCATGTCGGCCATGAGGAGCACCGTTTCGCGCCGTCCCCTGCCGCAGGCCATCGCCGCCGTGGCCGCTCCGGCGGGGCGTGCGCTCGAGCCGGCCTTCGCCGACATGGCGCTGACGCTCGCCCGCGCGCGGGCTCGGGGCGCCTCCCTCGTCGTCTTCCCCGAGTGCGCGCTCGGCGGCTACCCCGGCAAGGTGCCGGGCTATGAGGAGAACCCGGCCTCCCCGCCGTTGATCCGCCTCGACGGGCCCGAGATCGCGCAGCTCGTCCGCCTCGCCGGCCCCACCGTGGTCTGCGTCGGCTTCTCGGAGGAGGCGCCGGGCGGCCCGTACTCGAGCGCGGTGTGCTTGAACGGCGACGGCGTGCTCGGCCACCACCGCAAGGTCCACCTCCCGCCCGGGGAGATCGGGATCTACGAGCCGGGCGCCGGCTTCGGCGCCTTCGACACCCCGGTCGGGCGCCTGGGGATGCTCATCTGCTACGACAAGGTCTTTCCCGAGTCGGCGCGGGCGCTGGCCGACGACGGCGCCGAGATCATCGCCTGCATGGCCGCCTGGCCGGTCTGCCGGGTCAATCCCGCGCGGCGTCTGGCCCGCGATCGCCAGACGCTGCACTTCGACCTCATCGACCGCACGCGCGCGATCGAGAACCAGGTCGTCTGGGTCTCGGCCAACCAGACGGGCACGCTCGGCGATCTGCGCTTCCTCGGGCACGCGAAGGTCGTCGACCCCGAGGGTCGCGTGCTCGCCCACACAGGCTCCCGTCCGGGAGTGGCGAGCGCGCGGATCGACGCGCGCGGCGCCGTCGCGGCCTCCCGGGCCGTGCTGTCCCACCTCGGCGACCGCCGCCCGGGCGCCTACGGCGCCCGGGCCGCCGCGGACCCGGCCGCACCGCTCTTCACCGAGACCCCGATCGCGAGCCCCGTGCTCGCCCCCGCCTAGGAGGCGCCATGTGCGGCATCGTCGCCCAGTACGGCAGGACCGACGCCGCGGCGGGTGAGCGGATGCTCGGCCGGCTCGTGCACCGCGGACCCGACGACTGCGGCTCGCTCGCCCTCGACCATGCCTGGCTCGGCCACCGGAGGCTCTCGATCGTCGACGTCGCCGGGGGGCACCAGCCGCTCCCCACCTCCGACGGCCAGCGCTACCTCGTCGGCAACGGCGAGATCTACAACCACGAGGAGGTGCGCCGCACGCTCGATGACCGGCGGCTGCTCACCCACTCCGACAACGAGGTCGCCCTGCGCCTCGTCCACGAGCGCGGACCGGACGCCGTCGGCGAGCTGGAGGGCATGTTCGCCTTCACGGTCGCGGGGCGCGACGGCTCGTTCCTCGCCGCCCGCGATCCCGTCGGGATCAAGCCGCTCTACTGGGCCCGGCGCGAGGGCGCGGTGCGCTTCGCCTCCGAGATGCGGGCCTTCGACCGCGACTGGCAGTCCGACGTCGAGGTCTTCCCGCCCGGGCACGTATGGACTCCCGAGGGGGGACTCAGGCGCTTCGCCTACGCGGTGGCGCCCGAGGCGCTCGAGACCTTCGACGGGCCGGCGACACCGGGTGCCCCCATCCCGACCGCGATGCTCGAGCGGGTGCGCGCGGCGCTCATCGCCACCGTCGAGCGCCAGCTCATGGGCGACGTGCCGGTCGGGGTGTTCCTCTCCGGTGGCCTCGATTCGAGCCTCGTGGCGGCGATCGCCGCCGAGCGCCAGCGGGCGCGCGGTCAGCGGCTGCACACCTTCGCGGTCGGCCTGGCCGACTCGCCCGACGTGCTCGCGGCCCGAGCCGTCGCCCGGGCGCTCGACACCGACCACCGCGAGCGGATCTACACCGCCGAGGAGGCGCTGGGCGCCGTGCCCGAGGTGGTACGGGTCATCGAGTCCTTCGACCCCTCGCTCGTGCGCAGCGCGGTGGCCAACTACCTCGTCGCCGAGCTCGCCGCCGAGGACGTGAAGGTGGTGCTGACCGGGGAGGGCGCCGACGAGATATTCGCCGGCTATGAGTACCTCCAGGATCTGCAGGGGGAGGAGGATCTGCACGCCGAGCTCGTGCGCACGATCGAGGGCCTCCACAACCTGAACCTCCAGCGCGCCGACCGGGTGACGATGGCCCACGGCCTCGAGGCCCGCGTGCCCTTCCTCGAGCTCGACATGATCGCCCTCGGGCTCGCGCTGCCGGCCGGCTGGAAGCTCGCCGGCCCGGACCAGCCCGAGAAGCGCCTGCTGCGCGAAGCGTTCGCCGGTTGGCTGCCCGAGGAGTTTCTGTGGCGAGGGAAGTCGCAGTTCGGCGACGGGAGCGGGGCGTCCTCGGTGCTCTCCGAGGCGATGGCCGCGACGGTCAGTGAGGAGGAGCTGGCGCGCGAGCGCGACCAGGTGGACCCCCCGCTGCGTTCGCGCGAGGAGCTCGCCTACTACCGGATGTTCGCTCGCGAGCTGGCGAACGTGCCCACGGAGGGAACGGTCGGGCGCTTCGCCACGACGTGAGAGGCACCCGGCGCGGGGAGCCGTCGGGCCGTGGCGGCGCTCAGGCGAAGTCCGCGACCGTGTGCGGGCCCACGCACGCGATCGAGAGCTCGTCGGCCACGTCGCGCGCGACCTGCGCCACCTCGTCGTAGGTGACCGCGTCGAGCGCGGCGATCGTGCGGTCGACGTCGATCGACTCGCCGAAGACGATCGACTGCTGGGCGGCGAAGCGCGCGACCGCGTTCGTGTTCTCGAAGCCGAGCACACGCGCCCCGGCAGCGTAGGCGCGGGCGCGCTCGACCTCCTCCTCGGTCGGGCCCTCCTCGCGCAGCTCGGAGACGATCTCGCGCATCCGTGCGTAGGCCTCGACGCACTTGCTCGAGTCGAGACCCGCGGAGAGCTGGAGGATCGGAACGTCGGCGAAGGCGTGCGCGATCGCGTAGACGGAGTAGGCCAGGCCGCGCTGCTCGCGGATCTCGTCGAAGAGACGCGAGCCCATCGAGCCGCCGAGCAGAGTGGAGTAGATCGTGAGCGCCGCCCGCTGGCCCAGGTCGTGGACGTCGATCTGTGGGCGGTAGGACATCCGCAGGTGCGACTGGTTGGAGTCGCGCTCCTCCACGAGCGTCTGGGGCGTGAGCGCGGGCGCCGGCTCGTAGGCGTCCGAGGCCGCCAGCGTGGGGAAGCGCCCGAAGAGCTCGTCGAGGGCGCCGTTCTCAGGCAGAGAGTCGAGGTTGCCGACCACGAAGGCGCCGCCGCGCTCGCCCGCCCAGCGGCGCTCGCGGAAGGCGACGATGCCCTCACGCGAGAAGGTGCGCAGGTGCTCTGCCGGCCCGAGCACCGGGCGCCCGAGCGGGTGCGCCCCGAACGCCGCCCGGTCGATCAGGTGCTCGGCCACCGTGGCGGGCTGGTCCTCGGAGCGGGCGATCTCCTGGATGACCACGCCGCGCTCGCGATCGAGCTCCTCCGCGTCGATCCTCGGGCGCCCGACGAAGTCGGTCAGGAGGTCGATCGCCTCCATCCCCTTCTCCGCGCGGGCGGTGATGTGGAAGGCGACGAGGTCGTGGCTCGTGTAGGCGTTGAGCTGGGCGCCGATCCGCTCCGCTGTGTTGTTGACCTTCTGGTAGTCGTCGTAGAGCTCGCCCCCCTTGAAGACGAGGTGCTCGAGGAAGTGCGCCATCCCGTTCTCCTCCGGGCGCTCGGTGCGCGCGCCCGCGTCGAAGGCCACGAGCGCGGTCAGCGCCCGGGTGCCGGGCAGCGCGACCCGGTGCAGGGGCAGTCCGTTGGAGAGCGTGGTGGAGGTGATCGACGCCATTCTCGGGTGGACACGGTAGCGAGCGCCCGCCCCGAAGCCGCGGGCGCCACAGTGGCCCGTCGGTAGGCTCTCGAACCGTGTCCCGGCGCCGTCCGCTGCTCCCCGTCATCGCCGCCGTGCTCGCGGTGCTGCTGCCTGTCCTCTTCCTGCTGGGGATCTACCTCGGCGCCCATCCCGGCGCGCTCCCCGGCTTCGTGCGCAACCCGCTCGTGGGCGACAAGCAGGACCGTGTGCTGCGGGAGGGGCTCTCGGCGATCCGCGAGGACTACTACCGCAAGATCCCCGACAGCCAGCTCGTCAACCGCTCGCTCGACGGGGCGGTGGCGAGCCTCGGCGACCCGTTCTCCCAGTACTTCGATCCGCAGAGCTACGCACGCTTCACCAGCATGGAGCAGGGGACTCCGTTCGCGGGGATCGGCGTGGCGGTCGCGCCCGATCCGCGCGGGCTGAGGGTCGCGCGGGTCTTCGACGGCTCGCCCGCGAGGCGCGCCGGGATCGTGACGGGCACCCTGATCCTCACGGCCGCCGGCAAGTCGCTCGCGCATCATCCTTCGAGCTTCGCTACCGGCCTCATCCGCGGCAAGCCGGGCACGACCGTGGAGCTCACGGTGATGATCGGGCGGCGTCGGCTCACCAAGCGGATCGAGCGGGCGCTCATGTCCTCGATCGTCCAGTCGCGCACGCTCCAGGAGGGCGGGCGCAAGCTCGGCTACGTGGCGCTGAACGGATTCACCTCGGGCGCGCACGCCGAGGTGGCCAAGGCGCTGCGCAAGGAGATCGCCGACGGCGCCAAGGGCATCGTCTTCGATCTGCGCGGCAACGGCGGCGGGCTGCTCGACGAGGGCGTCCTCGTCTCCACGCTGTTCATCCCCAAGGGCGTGATCGTCTCCACCCAGGGACGCGTGCGCCCCAAGCACGTCTACGACGCCGAGGGTCAGACCGTCTCGGCCACGATCCCGCTGGTGGTGCTCGTCGACCGCGGCACCGCGTCCGCCTCGGAGATCGTCACGGGAGCGATCCAGGATCACCATCGTGGGAAGATCGTGGGCACGAACACCTTCGGCAAGGGCGTCTTCCAGGAGGTGCGCGACCTGCCCAACGGCGGCGCGCTGAAGATCACGGTGGGCGAGTACTTCACCCCGAACGGTCGCAACCTCGGGGGCGGGGGCGTCAAGGAGGGCAAGGGGCTCGCGCCCGACATCCGCGCCGCGGATGACCCGAAGACGATCGGACGCGACGAGGCGCTGCTCACCGCCGAGCGCACCCTCGCGGGCGAGATCCGGTGAGCGCTGAGCGGCGACCGGCGGGCGCGGCGACGGTCGCCGTGCTCGAGCGGCGCGGGCGCTTTCTCACCGCCGAGCCGTTCTTCGCGCGCGGGGGACGGATGTCGGTCGACACGCGGGCGCGCGGCGCGCGCGAGGCGCGGGTGGGCGATCTGGTGCTCGTGGGCGCGGCCGCCAGCACGAAGGCGCAGGCCGGCGGCGGTCGCGGGGGCAAGCGTGACGGACGCAGCGGCGGGGCCGCCGCCGTGCAGCGCGTCATCGGCCGGCCCGACGTCGCCCGCGACGTGATCGAGGCGCTCATGCTCGACCGCGGGCTGCGCCGCCGCTTCGACCCGGCGGTGGAGCGCGAGGCGCGCGCCGCGGCCGAGATCCCGGCGGTTGCCGGCGAGGGGCGGCGCGACCTGCGCGAGCTCCCGACCTTCACCATCGACCCCGTCTCCGCCCGCGACTTCGACGACGCGATCTCCGCCGAGGAGCGCGGCCCCGACCGCTGGCGGGTGTGGGTGCACATCGCCGACGTGGCCGCCCACGTGCCGCCGGGCTCGCTCGTCGACCGCGAAGCTCACCGCCGGGCCACGAGCGTCTACGTTCCCGCCGCGGTCGAGCCGATGCTCCCCGCCTCGCTCTCGAACGAGGCATGCTCGCTCGTCCCGGGTCAGGACCGCCTCGCGGTCACGGTCGAGATGGACCTCGCCGGTGCTCGCGTGGAGCGCGCCGCCTTCCATCGCTCGCTCGTGCGCTCCGACGAGCGCCTCGACTACGACCGCGTCGATCGCATCTTCGCCGGCGCCGAGCCCGCGCACGAGCCGTGGGCCGCGTCGCTGACGGCGGCGCGCGCGGCGGCGGGCGCGCTCGCCGCCGCCCGGGCGGAGCGAGGCGCCCTCGTCGTGCAGAGCGGCGAGCCGGACTTCGCCTTCGACTCAGACGGGCACGTGGTCTCGGGCCATCCGGTGGAGCAGATGGAGTCCCACCGGGTGATCGAGCACCTGATGATCGCGGCCAACGAGCAGGTCGCCGGGGCGCTCGAGCAGGCCAAGGCGCCGGCCCTCTTCCGCGTCCACGAGCGCCCCGACGGCCCGGCGGTCGAGCGCCTGCTCGAGCAGCTCGCCTCGCTCGAGGTGCCGACCCCGCCCGCGCCGAGGCGGACGACCCCGCAGCAGGCCGCCGACCTGGTGGGCGAGATCTCCGTGCTCGTCGATCGCCACGTCCGGCGCACCGGCCATGGGCGCCAGGCGCTGACCACGCTCATCCTCCGCGCGCTCAAGCAGGCCGCCTACCACCCCAAGAACCTCGGCCATGCCGGTCTGCAGTCGGCGCGCTACTGCCACTTCACCTCGCCCATCCGCCGCTATCCCGACCTGGTCTGCCACCGCGCGCTGCTCGCGCTCGTGGGGGCGGGGGAGGAGGCGCCGCTCGGCTCCGCGCTCGAGGAGACGGCGGTGTGGTGCTCGACGCGCGAGCGCGACGCGATGTCGATCGAGCGCGCCGGCGATGCGGTGGCGCGCTCCTTTCTGCTCCAGCGCGCGCTGTTCGAGGGCGGCTTCGAGCAGGAGTGGGAGGGAGAGGTTGTCGGCGTGATCGGCGCCGGGGCGTTCGTCGCCTTCGGAGAGGGCTATGAGGGGATGCTGCCCGTGCGCCGCCTGCGCGGCGAGTGGTGGGAGCTGAACGAGCCGGGCACGATCCTGTGCGGCACCCGGTCGGGCAAGGCGATCCGCCTGGGCGACCCGATCACCGTGCAGGTCGAGCGCGTCGACACCGCGCGCGGACGCGTCGACCTCCTGCCCGTGGAGCTCTGAGCGCGGGCGATGGCGAAGAAGTCGGGCCGACCGGCGCGCTCGGGCGACGTGGCCACCAACCGCCAGGCGAGCTACCGCTTCGAGCTGCTCGAGCGCTTCGAGGCCGGGATCGCGCTCACGGGCACCGAGGTCAAGTCGCTGCGCAGCGGCAAGGCCCAGATCAAGGACGCCTACGCGGCGATCGAGGACGGGGAGGTGTGGCTGCACCACATGCACATACCGCCCTACGCACCGGCGAGCCGCGAGAACCACGAGCCCGAGCGCAACCGCAAGCTCCTGCTCCACCGGCGCGAGATCGAGCGGCTGATCGGCACGACCAAGGAGCGTGGATTGACGCTTGTGCCGACGCGGCTCTACTTCTCGGGCTCGCGCGCGAAGGTCGAGCTGGCCCTCGCGCGCGGCAAGGATCGCTTCGACAAGCGCCAGACGATCCGCGACCGCGAGGTCAAGCGCGACATGCAGCGCGCGCTGCGTGAGGCGAACCGGTAGCGCGGCTGCGGGCGCGCCGCGCCGTCCTCAGCGGCGCGCGGCGGCGAGCCCGAGGTTCACCACGCCCACGAGCCCGAGCAGCACCGCGTAGGCCGCGCCGTTGGCGAGCACGTTCGGGTATTCGTCGACGAGGAACAGGAAGAGGCCGGCCGCGGCGATCGCCCCGGCGATGCCGAGCCCGTCGACCGAGAACCCGCGCGGCTGCAGCGCCGCCGCCGCCATCCCACCGAGGCCGACGGCGAGGAGATAGCCCGCCGGCAGGTTGATGCCGGTGTGGGCCTTGTCGAGCAGCAGGACGACGGCTCCGAAGGCGATGATCACCATGGCGGTCGCCCAGTGTCCGTTCGCCCGACCACCGAGCGCGGCGGCGGCCAGGTAGGCGAGCCCCACGAGCAGCGGCGTCCAGAAGAAGTCGAGCGGCCCGAGGCCGACGAGCAGCTCGATCGCCACCGCGCCGCCGAGGAGTGCGAGGCCCTGGCGCAGGCGGACGGCGGGAGGCTTGGCGGCGGAGGAGTCGGGCACGGCGGAGTCGTTCGCCAGTCTGCCAGTGCGGCCGGGCGTTACGCGGGCAGGTGACGCACGAGGTGCGTGGCGTACATCCCGTAGACGAGGAGCCCGACGAGCCCGAGGTACACGCCGGCGACGATCAGCCGGTTGCGCGGGCTCACCTTGTAGTACGCCTGCTGGGTCGGGTCGCCCGAGCGCAGCGCCTTCCAGCGCCGCCAGGTCTCCATGAGCGCGAAGAGCAGGATCAGGAAGATGATCGGGTTCGGGAAGCGCAGGGCGAGGAAGACCATGAGCCCGAACCCGAGGAACCACATCCACGGGGTCATCGCCGCCATCGCCCGTCCGCCGTCGAGGGGAACGACGGGAGCGAGGTTGAAGAGGTTCAGGAAGAGGCCGGTGAAGGCCAGCGCCTGCCAGAACTCGTTGCCGGTCGCGTGCCAGACCGGGATGAGCGCGGCTGCCGCGGCCGATCCGAGCACGGGCCCGGCGAGGCCGACCCGCGCCTCGGCCAGCGCGTTGTTGCCCAGCGACTTCGCGGCGACGAACGCCCCCATGAACGGGATGAACATCGGCGCGCTCGCCTTGATCCCCTCGCGGCGGAGTTGGATCACGTGCCCCATCTCGTGGATGAAGAGCAGCGCGACGAACCCGACGGCGAACTTCCACCCCCAGATGAAGGAGTAGGCCGCGATCGAGACGAGCATCGAGCCCGACGTGGTGAGGAGCTTCAGCTTGGGAAGGAGGAGCAGGAGACCCTTGAACTTCGCGAAGAGCGCACCGAGGGCGGCGAGCACTCCACCGCCGCGCTTGGCCTTCTCGCCGAAGGGCGATCCCTGCGGCTTGGGCGCGGAGCGCCCGAACGGGCTCGGCGGCGGCGCAGCGGGGTCTTGGGGGGCGGGCGGCGGGTCGGAGGTGGCGCCGTGCGCCGGCCCGGCCCATCTGCTGGTCTCGGGCTCCATCCCCATATTGTCGCAGGGAGGTGAGGCGGACTTGACCGCGCTCGACCGTTTGTCCGGTGCGCGTGTTGACGCCGCGGTTAGACTGGCAGGGCGTTACCCGGGGACGACAGGCTTCGACGTGGTCGTTTTCGTGGGCGTAGTTGCGAGCCGAGGTCCCCGGTCGGCCTCGTAAAACAACCGGGAAAACCAATACGTGCGGACTCTCACGAGTACGCCCTCGCCGCTTAGCACTTAGCTAAGCCGTGAGGTCTTGGCCCCGACTCGCCCGCGGTCGGGATCGCCGGGATCAGAAAGCGGGCTAAGCCCGGGGGGGTCAGCCCTCGCCGACCCGGGGACATCAAGGGGGCTGGTCTGAGGCAACCCCGCCGGCGAGGCGAGCCTCGGACGAGACCAGAGCGCCGGCTACGCTCGTAGACGCTGCGGCCACGCGACTGCGGACGCGGGTTCGATTCCCGCCGTCTCCATGCTGCTTTTGCTTCCGCCCGTCGTTCGGGCACGCACGAAGCAATCTGTGGCCGCCTCGACTTAGGAGCGCCGAGAGGGTGGCCATTTCGGTACGTGACCGGCGACGACTGGGCCGGGTGAGCGTGCCTCGGGCGAGGGCGGCCGAAACCTTCGTCGTGTCCGATCTGCCACCGCTCGACCACGACCAGCAAAACGACCACGATCACGCCGGTGCCAAGAGCGTTCCAGCGCATCGATGTGGGCGAGGCCAGTCGCGTCGCTCGCCATGGCCTGAGTACTCCGAGGTGGCTCAAGTCACGTGCTGCTGATATCATGGCGGCCTGATGTTTCCGCCGCGATCGCAATGCCCCGGAGGTCCTGAATGGCGACTGCGACTGTTCCCTTTCGCATTTCTGAGGAGCCGACTGAGATCGAGCTCGTCGCGAAGTACTTCCGTGCTCTGAGCGAGCCGACGCGCGTCGCGATCCTCGCGCTGATCGCCAAGGACGAGCGATCGGTCGGCGACATCGTCGAGACGCTCGGCCAACCCCAGCCGAAGGTGTCGAACCACCTCGCGTGTCTGCGTTGGTGCGGGTTCGTCGAGACTCGCCGCGTGCACCGCACCGTGTACTACCGGATCGCCGATCCCCGGGTGCTGAAGCTGCTCGACCTGGGCCACGACCTCTTGGCGGACAACGCCGAACACGTCGCGGCCTGCCGGCGCGTGGACGGGAGGATGTGCTGATGGCTTCACCGAACCGGGATCGGGGCGGCGACAAAGTTGGCCTTGCTGGCGTTGCCGTGATCCTCCTCGCGGTCGTCTGTTGCGCTGGCGGTCCGCTACTCGTGGGGGCGGTCGGCAGCGCCGCCGTCGGCACGGTGCTCGGCCTCGGCGCGGGCCTGACCGCCGCGGCCGTCGTTGTGATCGCGATTGTGCTGCGCGTGCGGGCGCGTCGCCAGTGCGAGACGGAGCGTCCCCCGGAGGTCCGCTCATGAGGACAAAAGTGGACGTGTCGGGGATGACCTGCAGTGGGTGCGCAACGCACGTGAAGCAGGCGTTCGAGCAGGCGGGCGCGCGCGACGTGCGAGTTGACTGGCGCGCTGGCCGCGCCGAGCTCGACGCCGCGACGGCAGACCGCCGGGCACTCGAGCAGTCCCTCACCGGAACGAAGTACTCAGTCCAGCGAATCACGCAGGAATCGCTCGCAGCGCAAAACGGCGCCCGGCCCGCCCGCGACACCGACCTGATCGTGATCGGCTCAGGAGGCGGCGCCTTCGCCGCCGCCATCCGCGCGCGTGACCTCGGAAAGCGCGTCGTCATGATCGAGCATGGCACGACGGGTGGCACCTGCGTGAACATCGGCTGCATCCCTTCGAAGTCGCTACTCGCGAGCGCCAAGCAGGCCGGCGGCGATCGCGCCCGGCTCGCCGAGGCGGTCGAGCGCAAAGCCGCACTGGTCGATCGGCTGCGCCAGGAGAAATACGTCGACCTGATCGACTCCTACGGCATCGACTTCCGCGCCGGCGAAGCCGATCTTGTCGACCCGCATACGGTCGCGGTCGACGGGGATCCCGTCACCGCTGAGGCGATCATCGTCGCCGCGGGCGCGCGCCCGGCGGCGCCATCGATCGCCGGTCTCGAGGACGCCGGCTATCTGACCTCGACGTCAGCGCTCGAGGTCACCGACCCGCCGACGCGGCTCGCGGTGCTGGGGACCGGCTCCGTCGGTCTTGAGCTCGGTCAGATGTTCGGCCTCTTCGGAAGCCAGGTGACCTTCATCGCCCGCCGCACCGTCGCACCGACGATGGAGCCTGAGATCTCGGAAGCGACCCGAGGCATCCTCGAAGACGCCGGCCATACGGTCCTTGAATGGGCGACGACGATCGACGTCGCCCTTGAGGGCGCCGAGAAAATAATGCGCGGCACGGACGGCGACGGCACGCCGTTCGAGGTTCGCGTCGACGACATCCTGGTCGCCGCCGGCCGCCAGGCCAACACCGAGGGACTCGGTCTCGCCGAGATCGGCGTCGCACTCGACCCGCGCGGCGCGATCATCGTCGACGAAGAGCAGCGCACGAGCGTCGCTTCGATCTTTGCCGCCGGGGACGTGACCAGCCAGCCGCAGTACGTCTACGTCGCGGCATCGGGTGGCGCGGCCGCCGCCGAGAATGCGCTCGGGAGTGGGGGCAAGCGCCTCGACCTCGCGGCCCTCCCGCGGATCATCTTCACCTTCCCGCAGATCGCCGCGGCTGGTCTGACGGAGGCCGAGGCGCGCGAGCAGGGCATCGACGCGCAGACCTCCGTGCTGCCACTCTCGGCGATACCGCGCGCGCTCGTCAACGACGACACCCGCGGCCTGATCAAGCTCGTCAGCGACGCCGGTACCGGTCGCCTGATCGGGGCATCGGCCTTGGCAGAGGGCGCCGGCGAAGTGATCTACGCGGCCGTCCTTGCGATCGCGCAAGACATGACGATCGAGCAGCTGGCGGACACCTGGGCGCCCTACCTGACGATGGCCGAGGGACTCCGCCTCGCCGCGCAGACGTTCGATCGCGATGTCTCCCAGCTCTCTTGCTGCGCCGCGTAACGCGACGCGCACGCACTCCACCAACTCAAGAAGGACCCCCCGGCGATCACCCGCCGGCTGATCGAGCCCTTCGTGCGCCGGCCCCTTCCCGGCGCCTCTCGCCCAGAGAGGCTCGACGAGCTGACCGACCGCGAGCTCGAGGTGCTACGGCTGATCGCCCGCGGCCTTTCCAACGCCGAGATCGCCGCCGAGCTCTACCTCACCCCCGCCACCGTCAAGACCCACGTCGCCCGCATCCTGCGCAAGCTCGACCTCCGCGACCGTGTGCAGGCGGTCGCGCTCGCCTACGAAACCGGCCTCATCGAGCCGGCCCCCAGCTGACCAGGCCGAAGCGCCGTCTACCGGTATGGGCACGCCGCAGCGAGGGCGGTTCTCAAGGGTTCGAGAGTCGTCCCATCAACTCCATGGTTGGTTACTCACCCGATGCGGCGCGTCGTTGTGGCGGCCGCCCTCCGCAGGAGAGCCTCGCGCTGCGCTCCGAGGAGGTGCTGCAACGTTTGCTGGTAGGCGAGCGTCTGGTCCTCGTAGCCGTCGTCTTCGATACTGCCGGCCTGCGCCGCGAAACGGTTCCTGCCGAGGACGAGCACGATCGGATACGGCACCGAGAGCGCACGCGCGAGCGTGCTGAGGCCCACGACGGCCACCAGCAGCCGACGATCAGAAGCCCGGCTTGGCCCGTCGCTGGAAAGCTGCCCCGCATCTACCGGACGGGCGGTCGGCTATCAAAAGACGATGACCGCCCGTCCGCGCAGCCCGCCCGCCTCCATCGCGCGCTGCGCCTCGGCGGCCTCCTCGGGCGGGTACTCGCCGGCGACGCGCAGCTGGAGGCGGCCGTCGGACGCCAGCCGCCGAAGCTCCTCGAGCCAGTCCGTCCGCTCGAGGACGTCGAACACGAAGACCTGCTTGACGACGATGCCCCGCTCGGTCTCCTCGGGGTCCCAACCGCGCACGACGACCATCGTGCCGCCGTCGCGGATCGCGCCGAACCCGCTCTCGTGCAGCAGAGCGGTGTCGTAGAGCCCGTCGACGCCCTCGGACACCGCCTCGCGGACCGCCGCGAGGAAGCCCTCTCCGCGCGGGACGACGACGTCGGCCCCGTAGCCGCGCACGAGCTCCTCGTCCTCGGGCTTGGCGTCGGCGAGGACGCGCAGACCCTGTTCCTTGGCCAGCGGGATGATGTAAGACGCGAGCAGCCCGGCGCCGCCAGTCACGGCGAGCGTGTTCCCGGCCTGCAGCCCGAGGAGCTCGAGGCCGAACTCAGCGGTGACACCGTTCATTCGGGAGCGTCGACGCTTGCTGAAGCGTCGCGCCGTCGGGGATCGGGACGACCGCCGCGGCAGGCACGACCACGAGCTCAGCCTGAGCGCCGCCCTCGGGACGGCCGATGTCGGTCGGATTGACCGCGGCCGCCTTGACCGCGATACGGACCTCGCCCGGCCCGGGCTCCCGGACCGGGCGATCGACGACCGAGAGGACCTCGGGTCCGCCCGGGGCGGTGATTCCCACTGCACGCATTGCTCAGACCTCCAAGATCGTTGGGTCGACAACTTCGGACCCGGAATGTAGGCCGGCCACGGCGGGGGCGCTCGGGCGGTCCGTTCTGGGAGCGAAGGAGGGGAGAGTCAGATCGCGCAGCGCCTGTCCTCTAAGTTGCGGAACGAGGGCCGGCGGCTGTGCCGGCCCCCGTCACGCAATGTGGCTCAGCCTCCGAAGCCACCCGGGCCGTCGGGGCCGTCGGGGCCGTCGGGGCCGCCGTGGCCTCCGTGGCCGCCGGGGCCCTGCATGACCTGGTAGGAGCTGTCGAGGTGGACCTCCACCTTGGTGCCGTCGGACTTCGTGACGGTCGTCTCGAAGCCCCTGCCCGTCATGTCGTTGTTGACGGCACCGGCGGTGCCGCTGCCGACGCTCTTGACCGCGGCGGCCTTAGCCTTCGCGGCCGCGTCGCCGGTCACGGGCTTCTCGGCGTCCTCATGCGCGGCGGTTCCGTGCGCCGGGCCGTCGAACCTCGGCGGCGCCTGCGTCGTCGTTGCGCTCTGGTCGTGGTGCTCGCGGTCTGCGACGTCGCTGCGCCGGCGAGGGCCGAGCCGCCGAGGGCGAGCGCAGCGAGCGCCGCGGCGCCGACCAGGACCTTCTGGATGCGGTGGAACATGGGTCCGTCTCCTTTGTAGTCCGGGCGTCTCCCGGGTTCGATCAGCACGATGCACGCGGCGTGTGAGAAGGCGGTCCCGATTCTCTGAGAATGCGCCGAGAGCGATCGACGTGCCAGTGCATCCGCGGCTCGTCGGCCGGCGGAGTGCGCGCGAGGCGTACGAGTTACGGCCGCCCTGCGAGCACGGTCGCCAACGGTGAGCGACGCCGAGATACGGTGGGGCCAGTACCTGCGGACCATGCAGCGTCGTGGAGTCCGCCTCACTGGAAGGTCGTTCCCCATGGAGATCACGAGAAGCAGCATCGACACGGCCAAGGGCCCCGCGGACTGGTTCACGGGCGACGTCTACATCGACCCGGTGGCGGCGGCGCCCGCGCCCGCACGCGTCCAGGCAAACCTCGTCCACTTCACGCCGGGGGCGCACACCGCGTGGCACGCGCACCCGCTAGGCCAGACGATCTACGTCACCGAGGGCGTCGGGCTCGTCCAGCGGCGCGGTGGCCCGGTCGAGGTCATCCGTCCCGGTGACCGCGTCTTCTTCGAGCCCGACGAGGACCACTGGCACGGCGCCGCGCCGAACCGCTTTCATGGTCCACCTCGCGCTCAACGAGGTCGATGGCGACCACCCCGCCGCCCACTGGGGCGAGAAGGTCACCGACGAGGAGTACTCAGCCGCCCCGACCATCGACTAGGAGGGAAGACCTACGGCCGAACCGACACCTACCGCCATTCTGTCGCGCTTGCTAACGGTAAGACCGACCGCTCGGCTGCCGGCGTAGCCCTCCCTCCGGCGGCGCCGACCGGGGCGCGTGCGTCAGTCGCCCGTCTCGTACTTGAACGAGAGAGCGAGGCGCACCCGGTAGTTCTGGATGCCGCCCTCCCCGATGGTCACGTCCTGTCTCACGACCTCGGCGATCCGCAGATCGCGCACGGTCCTGGCCGCGGTCTCCACCGCGCTGCGCGCGGCGGCCTCCCACGACTCGCTGCTCACGCCGATCACCTCGGTGACCCGATAGACGCCGTCGGACATGCTGCAACCTCCCCTTGACTCGGATGCTTCCTGCGGGGCGACTCTCTCAGAAAATGACCGCTCGCCGCTAGCGGCCGAGCCAGCGCGCGGGGTTCTCCTCAAAGATCGTCCGGAACCCCGCGTCGTCGAGGACGCCCTGCTCGCGCAGCGTCGGCACGACCTCGTCGAAGACGAGCGTCATGCTCCAGTCGCGGATCGCCCCCTGGGCGGCCAACGCCTCCGCGGCCTCGGGCGGGAACCAGTCGATGGTCGCGCAGAAGTCCTGCGAGATGAAGATCCGCTCGGCGTGGCCGCGGCGCAGCAGCTCGGCGGCGGTCGCGTTGCGGCGGTCCATGGGGAGATACATCTCGAGCCCGTAGCGGTCGAGGCCGACGTAGACGCCGCGGTCGAGCAGTCCCTGGATGTAGTCGACGTCGTCGGTGTCGCCGCAGTGGGCGATCTGGATCTTCTCGGGCGCGACGCCCTCCTCGAGGAAGATCTCGACCTGGCGCGGCCCGGTGGCGACCGCAGGCATGGAGTGCGCCATGATCGGCGCGCCCGTCTGCACCGAGGCTCGTGCGCACGCGCGGTGGATCTTCTCGACGTGCTCGGTGACGCCGGGCGCATCGGCCGCGCACTTGAGGAACGCCGCCTTGACCTCGGTGCCCTGCACGCCCCGCTCGATGTCCTCGACGAAGTGCTCGGCCATCACGTCGGCGTCGCGGTTCTCGAAGTAGTGGGGAAGGAAGTCGTAGGTGTAGATGCCGGTGCATGCGACGATCTGCGCGCCGGTCCGCTCGGCGACGTCGCGCATGAAGCGCACGTCGCGGCCGCCGAACATCGCGGTCGGATCGACGATGGTCTTGACGCCGCGCTCCTTGGCCGCGCTCACCGCCTCGACGGCCGCCGCCATCTCGGCCTCGGCGTCGTAGCGCCCGGGCCAGTTCTCGGCGACCGCCTCGTCGCGGAAGCGGACGTGCTCGTGGATCAGCGTGGTGCCCAGCTCGCCGGTGTCGAGCGGCCCTTGAACGGTGTTGACGGTGCTCATCAGCGCAGTGGATCTCCCCAGTCGGTTTCGTCCCGCAGGAGCGCCTTGAGGACCTTGCCACCCGGGTTGCGCGGCAGCGGGTCGGCTCTCACGGCGACGTACTGCGGGACCTTGAAGTCGGCGATGCGCTCACGGGCGTGAGCAACCACCGCCTCCACGTCGAGCTCGGTGCCGGCGGTGGGCACGATGACCGCGCCGACCTTCTCGCCCATCATGTCGTCGGGCACGCCGACGGCCGCGGCCTCGCCGACACCCGGCGCGCCGGCGAGGGCGCTCTCCACTTCGATCGAGTACACGTTCTCGCCGCCGCGGTTGATCATGTCCTTCTGGCGATCGACGATGTAGAGCAGTCCGTCGGCGTCGATGCGCGCCAGATCGCCGGTGTGCAACCAACCGTCGACGAACGTCTCGGCGGTGGCCTCCTCCTTGTTCCAGTAGCCGCTCACCACGTTGGGTCCGCGGACGAGCAGCTCGCCCACGCCGGTGTCCGGGTCGGGTGCGTCGATGGCCAGGTCGTCGACCGGCATCGCCCATCCGACGGAGTCGGCGTGCTCGGCCGCCTCCTCGTGGGGGAGGTATGAGGTCAGCGACGAGGTCTCGGTCAGCCCGAAGCCGTTGCCCACCCGCGCATCCGGGAAGGCCTCCATGATGCCGTGCACCGTGGAGGCGGCGATCGGAGCACCCCCGTAGGAGACCCACCGCACGCTGCTCAGGTCCGCCTGCGCGAACGCGGGGTGGCGCGTCAGCGCGTGGTAGATCGCCGGCACCGAGGTGAGCATGTCGACCCCGTGCTCGGAGACGGTTTGCAGGAAGCCTTCGAGATCGAGCGGATCGGTGAGGACGTAGGTGGTGCCGCCGAGGTCGAGCAGCACGATCAGTTGGCTGTTGCAGCCGGTCACGTGGAAGAGCGGCACGTTGACGAGGGTGCTGAGCGTGCCGCCCTCGGCGCGATCGACGCCGATGCAGCGCACCGCGCTCTCGCTGTTGGCCAGGAAGTTCGCGTGCGAGGTCATCGCGCCCTTCGGGAAGCCGGTCGTTCCGCTCGTGTAGAAGATCGCCGCCAGGTCGTCGGGTGCGAGGCCCTGGGCGGGAGCGGCGGCTTGGCCGTCGGGCAGCGGCTCGCCCGGGGCGAAGACGTACGCGCTGCCCGAGTCCTCCACGACGTAGCGGACCTCCTCGTCCTTGAAGCGCGTGTTGACCGGCACGGCGACCATGCCCGCGAGCTGCGCGCCCCAGAACGCCAGCACCCAGTCGAGGCCGTTGCCGAGCCGGATCGCCACGCGATCGCCACGCCGGAGTCCGCGCGCGACCAGTCCGCCCGCGACGCGCGAAGCGCGCTCCCATAGCTGCTCGTAGGTGACCGACTCTCCCCCGACCTCCACGACGGCCATCGCGGAGGGATCGCGATCGACGCTCGCCCGCAGCATGTCGAGGAGCGACGGCGGCCCGCCGGTGTAGCGAGCGACGCCGCGCGCACTCCGCTCGACCCCGTGGTTCGGGAACGGGTTGCGTCCGCGCGGCGTCGCTTCGGGCATAGGGCGATCCTAGGTGAACTCGGCCCGCGATGAGCCGCCGCTGCCGCCTTTAGGCCGCGGCCATCTCCCGCACCTGGGTCAGGCGGATGGAGTTGCCCGACGGGTCGCGGAACGCCGAGTCGATCCCGTACGGGCGCTCCTCGGGCTGCTCGGTGAACTCGACGCCGCGACCCTTGAGCTCCTCGTAGGCGGCTTGGCAGTCCTCCGTCGTGAGGAAGATCGTTCCGGCGAAGCCCTTGGCCATGAGCTTCTGCACCTGCTCGGCGGTCTCGCCATCCATCACGGGCTCACCGGGGATGGCCATGAGCACGATCGCGATGTCGGGCTGCCCGGCCGGTCCGACGGCGAGCCAGCGAAAGTTGCCCATCTCGGCAAGGGTCACGTCGGCGCGGACCTCCATCCCGAGCTTCTGCGTGTAGAAGGCGAGCGCCTCGTCCTGGTCGTGCACCCAGAGCTGTGCGTTGGCGAGCCTGATCATCGAGTCCTCCTGGTCGAACGGAAACGGTCGTGGCGATGCTAGGCCCGCGCCCCGCTGCCGTCTTCTCGAAACGTGCGGCGTTGCGGGCGCCCGTAGGCGCGCAGGACGCAGGTCGGGACGCGCGCCTGGTGGCTCGCCGGGGGGAACGCGGCGCGGTAGGTCGTCGGCGAGACGCCGTAGGTCCGCGTGAAGCTGGTCGTGAACGAGCCGACGCTCTGCTGGCCCACGGAGAAGCAGATGTCGGCCACCGAGCGGTCGGTGCTCCGCAGTAGCGCCGCGCTGCGCTCGAGGCGCCGGGTGAGGAGGTACGCATGAGGCGATTCCCCGAAGGCGCGGCGGAACTCGCGGCTGAAGTGAGCGCGCGAAAGTCCGGCGGCGCGGGCGAGGTCGTCCACGCTCAGGGCCTCAAAGTAGCGGGCGTCGGCCAGATCCCGGGCGCGCAGCAGGTGGCGGGCGGTCGGGACGAAGGCCATGCTTGACCCCGCCGGACGCGGGGGCGCTCGCTACCCGCCGCGGACGGTTCGCCCGCAGCCGGGGAGCGTCACGGCCAGCGGTCCGTCGCTGTTGATCTTCACGTTCACGCGGCAGTCGACGCGGGCGCGGCGCACGTCGATCGCCGCGGTGGCGATGTTGGTCGCGCTGACCACGATCTCGTCCTTGCGGGCCGCCTTGGGCGCGTTGCCCCACGTCTTCGCGCGGCTCGTGAAGGAGAGCGGACCGAGGTATCCGTCTTGCAGCGTTCCCGTCCCCGTCTGCGTCGCCGATACCGGCGGATCGCCCACCCCGAAGCCTCCCGACACGGCGTCGATCTGCCCCTCGGGACTGCCGCCGGCGCTCGAGGACGCTGCGCTTCGCAGCCTCATTCCCGAGACCCAGTAGGCGTGGTCGCCGACCAGCCGGAGGTTCGAGTGGTTGCGCACCTGGTCGAGGACGTAGGTGACGTGCGCGGGGTCGCGGTTGACCCGCGCATTGCCGAGGAACGCGGCCGCCGGCGCGTACTGGTCGTTGACCGCGAGCTCGAGGTGGTTGGGGAAGAGCGGTGAGCACTTCGCGTTCACGCACGGCTGGTAGACGTCGAGCTCGTAGCGGTAGCCGAGCGAGTCGAGCCTGTTCGCCGTCGCCGTGTACACGGGCGCCTGGACGAGCTCGTCGGCCGCGCTGTTCCACATGAGCACCGGCACGTTGCGCAGCGAGGCGAGCACGTCGTTGTTCATCTCGTCGCCCACCGTCGGCTGAGCGCGAGCGAAGAGGTCGGGGAACTGGGCGCCGAGCTTGAAGGTCCCGATCCCGCCCATGGAGTAGCCCGTGATCTCCGTGTAGCTCGGGTCGAGCCGGTAGCGCCGCGCGACGTCCGCCCACACGTCGAAGACATCGGCGCCGCCGTAATTCTCGTAGAACTCGTCGGGGCCGCGGGCCTCCGGCGTGATGACGATCGAGCCAGGGCCACGCTCACCGAACTGCGACTGGTTGCGGGTCCCGGAGTACTGGTTGTAGTTGGCCGAGAGCGAGTGCAGGAGCAGCGTGAGGCCGTAGCCGCCGCGCGGGGCACGGCGCTTGCGCGGGACGTAGATCGCATAGGGCTCGAGACGACCCCGGTACTGGCCGACGCAGGTGGCCTGCTGGGAGATGCACGACTCGCTGAAGTTGGTGCCCTGCGCGGTCTCGAAGTGGCTCGGCAGTATGCGGTCGATCGCGCCGAAGCGCGGCACGCCGTGCTCGTCGTGCACGCGCCGGGCGAGCTTGCGGAACGAGACGTCGACGTAGAGGGAGGAGATGTCGCCGGCGGCGAGCGCGTGCCCCTGGGCGCGGTCGCGCCACCAGGCGGCATCGGTGACCGCGGAGGTGCTGGCGGTGACGCTCTGGAGGGGCTCGCGGCGGCGGAAGGCGACGTTGAAGAAGGCCGCCGGATGCGGGGCGGTGCCCGCTCCGCCCGGGTGGGTGGCGTCGGCCGCGGCCTGGGGGACGAGGTAGCTGTTCTTCGCGGCGTCCCACAGGCCGACACCGGCGGCGAGGCGCACCGTGCTCCGGCGCGGGTTCCACTGACGGTGCGAGACGCTCACCGAGATCTGGCGACGACGCATGTCGACCGAGACCCGCGGCGCGGCGCCGCGCACGCGGCGGCCGGTGGTGGCGTTGACGAGCTCGCCCACCAGGCGCGAGCCCGCGGGATGCACCGTCAGGAAGATCTGGGCGGGCGCCCTCACGTTCGCGCCGTGCGGGAAGGCGCGCAGCGGGCCGCCGCGCCGGCCGCCGATCGCGACGGAGAACGCGGTGAGCGAGCGGTCCTTGAGCGTGTTCAGCGTCACCCGGAAGGCGGTGGCGCGGCGCAGCGGCTTGAGGCGGAGCTCGACGAAGTCGGCGGCGTTCCCGGCGTAGCGCGGGTCGGTCGGGTAGGTGTAGGTGCCGTTCTGCTTGGAGAAGGTGTTCCCGCCTGTCCGCACGCGCGGGTCGTTCGGGTCGGTCGACAGCTGCGCGCCGTTGTCGTCGTAGAGGAAGTCCTGGTAGAGGAACTCGCCGCTGCGGTAGGCCACGCCACCCGAGACGAGGATCGGCGCCGCGCGCCAGGGCGCGCGGTTCGTGAGCTGAGGCGAGACGGCCGGGCGGGCGTAGAGCAGATCGGGACCCGGGCGCGGTCCCGGGCCCGAGAAGAGCGAGGAGGAGCGCCCCGAGGCCACGGCGGGAGCCAGGGCAGCGACGACGGACAGGGCGAGGGCGGCGGCGAAGCGGCGCGTCATCGGCGCGGAACCATAGCCGCCCGCTCCGCGCGAAGGAGCCGGTTCCCCCGGCGGCCCGCAGCGCCGAGCGGGGATCGGGCACACTGCGCGGCGACCCTCCACCCGAAGGAGCTGAACAGGCGCCATGGCAGCTTCCACCACGACGCAGCGCGTCCCGATCCCGCGCGACCGCGAGAACGACTACACCCCGGAGGCCGCGCGGGCGCGCCAGGAGTTCGCGCGCGAGCGCACGGGCGCGAACCTCGAGCACGTCTCGAGCTACTCCTTCGACCCGTCGGTGCTCCAGGGCAACGTCGAGCACTTCGTCGGGGTCGCGCAGGTGCCGATCGGCCTCGCCGGGCCGTTGCTCGTGAACGGGGAGCACGCGCAGGGCGAGTTCTACGTCCCGCTCGCCACCGCCGAGGGGACGCTGGTGGCCAGCTACAACCGCGGCATGCGCCTGCTGCACGAGGCCGGCGGCGTGACGACGACGATCCTCGACGACCGCATGCAGCGCGCCCCCGCCTTCCTCTTCCCGAGCGCGCGCGAGGCGCGCGACTTCGCCCGCTGGCTCGACGAGAACTTCGAGGGGATCAAGGCGGCGGCGGAGAGCACCACCCAGTCCGGCCGGCTGCTCGACATCGACAAGTACTCCGCGAGCCGGATCCTCTACACCCGCTTCAACTACACGACGGGTGACGCCGCGGGTCAGAACCTCACCGGGAAGGCGACCCAGGCGGCGTGCCAGTGGATCTCCGCCAACCACCCCGGTGGCATCGAGCGCTTCTTCCTCGAGTCGAACTTCGCCACCGACAAGAAGACCTCGCAGGTGAACATGCTCCACACCCGGGGCAAGCGGGTGGTGGCCGAGGCGACGATCCCCGACGCGCTGCTGCAGAGCGTGATGCGCTCCTCGAGCGAGCAGATGTACCGCGCGCGGCAGGTCTCGAACCTCGGCGGCTTCATGTCGGGGGTCAACAACAACGGCGCGCACTCGGCCAACGGGATCACCGCGATGTTCATCGCCACCGGGCAGGACGCCGCCAACGTGGCGGAGTCCTCCGCCGCCTTCGTCTACGCCGAGCACCGGCCGAACGGCGACTACTACTACTCCGTCACGATCCCGTCCCTGATCGTCGCCACCTACGGCGGAGGGACGCACCTCGCCACCCAGCGGGAGTGCCTCGAGCTGCTCGGCTGCTACGGCAAGGGCGGGGTCATGAAGCTGACCGAGATCGTCGCCGCCACGGTTCTGTGCGGCGAGCTCTCCCTCGGTTCGGCGATCGTCGCCGAGGAGTGGGTCGACGCCCACGACCTCTACGGGCGCAACCGCAAGTAGCGTCCGGCGGTCCTCCTCAGCCGAGGGTGACGATCTGGCGGACCGCCTCGCCGCGGGCGAGGCGGTCCATGCCCTCGTTGAGTTCGTCGAGTGAGAGCCGGTGGGTGATGAGCCGCTCGACCGGAAGGCGCCCGGCGCGGTGCAGGCCGACGAGGCGCGGGATGTCGCGCTCGGGCACGCAGGAGCCGAGGTAGGAGCCGCGCAGCGTGCGCTCCTCGGCGACGAGCGAGACCGCCGGGATCGAGAGCATCCGCTCGGGGTGGGGGAGGCCGACGGTCACCGTCGAGCCGCCGCGGCGGGTCGCCGCGTAGGCCCCGGCGAGCACCGCCTCGTGGCCGACGGTCTCGATCGCGTGGTGCGCGCCGCCGTCGGTCGCCTCGCGCACCTCGGCCACGGTGCTCGGGTCCGCGAGCAGCGTGGAGGTCGCTCCGAGCTCGCGGGCGAGCTCGAGCTTCTCGGGCACGCGGTCGATCGCCACGACCGGGTTGGCGCCCGCGGAGACCGCTCCGAGCACCGCGGCGAGGCCGACGCCGCCGAGCCCGAAGACCGCGACGCTCTCGCCGAGCTTCACTCCCGCGGTGTTGATCACCGCGCCCACGCCGGTGAGCACCGCGCAGCCGAAGAGCGCCGCGACCTCGAAGGGGAGCTCGGGTTCCACGCGCACCGCCGAGCGCGCGGAGACCACGATCTCCTCGGCGAAGGCCGAGATGCCCAGGTGATGGTGGAGCTCCTCCCCCGAGCCCTCCTCGTGCCAGCGTCGCGCCCCGGTGAGCAGAGAACCCGCGGCGTTGGCCGCGGCGCCGGGCTCGCACAGCGCCGGGCGCCCGATGCGGCACGGGCCGCAGCGCCCGCACGCGGGAACGAAGGCGAGGACGACGTGGTCTCCGGGCGCGAAGGCGCCGGCCTCGGGCCCCACTTCGATCACCTCGCCCGCCGCTTCGTGGCCGAGCACCATCGGCATCACGCGCGGGCGCGAGCCGTCGACGACAGAGAGGTCGGAGTGGCACAGTCCCGCCGCGCGCACCCGGACGCGAAGCTCCCCGGGACCCGGCGGGTCGAGGCGCAGCTCGGCGAGCTCGAGGGGCCGCGAGCTCGCGTAGGGCCCCGGCCGGCCCATCTCGCGCAGGACGGCCCCGGTGACGCTCACTTGCTGGCCTCTCCGGCCGTGATCCGGGCCAGCGCCGCCCGTAGCCCCGGGGGGATCTCGGCCGGCCGGCGCTCCTCGCGGTCGACGAAGACGTGGACGAACCAGCCCGTCGCCGCGGGTTCCTGAAGATCGGGCCGGAAGAGCGCGATCTCGTAGCGGGCGCTCGTGCGCCCGAGCCGCGCCACGCGCAGCCCCGCCTCGATCGTGGACGGAAAGCTGATCGCGGCGTGGTAGGCGCAGTGCGACTCCGCGCACACGCCGATCACCCCGCCGCGGTGGATGTCGAGGCCGCCCTCCACGATCAGGTACTCGTTGATGACCGTGTCGAAGTAGGAGAGGTACTCGACGTTGTTGACGTGGCCGTAGACGTCGTTGTCCTTCCACCGGGTCGGGATCTCGAGTAGGTGGAGGTAGTCGGCGCGGGCGCTCACCGGGCGGCATCGTGCCACAGGCGCGCCCTGCCAAGATGGATGCCATGAGCGCGCTGAGCACCTCCCCGCAGCCGCCCGGCCCGCCCCTGCCCCGCTGGTTGCAGACCCTCGGCTTCCTCCTCGTGCCTTCGCGCTTCGTCGAGGGCTGCCGGCGGCGCTACGGCGAGGTGGTGAGCTTCGGGAGCCTCTTCGACCCGCGCTTCGTGATGGTCTTCGACCCCGAGCTGGTCAAGCAGGTCTTTCGCGGCTCGCCCGACCGGCTGCGCGCGGGCGAGGCCAACGCGGTGCTCGGACCGGTGCTCGGCGAGCACTCCGTGCTGCTCGCCGACGGCGCCGAGCACCTGCGCCAGCGGCGGCTCCTGCTCCCGCCCTTCCACGGCGAGCGGATGCGCGCCTACGCGGAGGTCATGCGCGGGGCGGCCGATCGGGCGATCGACTCCTGGCCCGTGGGGGAGCCGTTCCCGCTGCTCGGATCGATGCGGACGCTGACGCTCGAGGTGATGCTGCGCGCGGTATTCGGGGTGGGCGCCGGCGAACGGCAGGAGGAGCTCGGGCAGGCGCTGCGCGCGATGATCGACCCCGTCGCCACGCGGCTCGGGGTGCTCGTCATGGCGCTCTCCGGCGGCCGGCGCCGCAACCGCGGCGCGGTGGCGCGCTTCGAGGAGCGCCGCCGCCGAGTGGACGAGCTGATCTACGGGGAGATCGCGCGCCGTCGCGAGGTCGCCGATCTGGACCAGCGAGCGGACGTATTGTCAATGCTCCTGCTTGCCCGCGACGAGAACGGCGAGGCGATGAGCGACGCCGAGCTGCGCGACGAGCTCGTCACCCTGCTCGTCGCCGGTCACGAGACGACGGCCACCGGGCTGGCGTGGGCATTCGAGCTGCTGGGGCGCAACCCCCGGGTGCTCGCCCGCCTGGGCGCCTCGCTGGCCAAGGGCGAGGAGGACTACCTCGACGCCGTGGTCAAGGAGACCCTGCGGGTGCGTCCGGTGATCGCCGGCGTGGGACGGGTGGTGCGGGAGGAGCCCTTCGAGCTGGGCGGCTATCTCATCCCGCCCGGCATCGAGATCAACCCCTCGATCGCCGCGATCCACCGCCGGGCCGACCGCTACCCCGAGCCGCGTGCCTTTCGCCCCGAGCGCTTCCTCGGCGACGACGCGCCTGACTCCTACACCTGGCTGCCGTTTGGAGGCGGCACGCGGCGCTGCCTGGGAGCGAGCTTTGCCACCTTCGAGATGCGGGTGGTGATCGCTCGCGTGCTCGAGCGCGCGCGGCTCGTGCCCGAGGGGCCGAGGGCGGAGAAGGGCGTGCGCAAGGGGATCACGTTCGTGCCGGCGCGCGGGGCGCGGGTCCGGCAGGTCGCCGCGCCGCGCGTCGCGGTCCCCGAGTCGGCCGGCGCTCGAGCCGCGGCGCTCTGAGCAGCGAGCGCCGCGCGCGGTCATGATCGTGGCCGGTAAATCGAGAAGGGAGCGGGACGCTATGGGAGCGAGGAAGAGCAGTGCGGACGGGTTCTCGGGCGCCGTCGTGGTCGTCACGGGCGCCGGCTCGGGGATCGGCCGGGCGACCGCCCGGCGCTTCTCGCAGCTCGGCGCCAAGGTTCACTTGGCCGACCTCGACCTCGAGGCGGCGCGGCGGGTGCGCGCCGAGATCGAGCGCGAGGGTGGCGCGGCGGTGGAGCACGCCGTCGACACCACCGACCCGGCGGCGCTCGAGGACCTCGCCGAGCGGATCTTCGCCGAGGACGGGCGCGTGGACGTACTGCACAACAACGCCGGCGTCGGTCACGCGGGAGCGACGGTCGACACAACCGTCGAGGACTGGCAGAAGGTCATCGGCGTCAACCTCCTGGGCGTCGCCTACGGGGTGCAGGCCTTCGTGCCGCGGATGCTGCGCCAGGGAGCACCGGCGTCCGTGGTCAACACCGCCTCCGGGCTCGGGCTCGTGCCCGCGGCGCGGATGGCGCCCTACTGCACCTCGAAGTACGGGGTGGTGGGCATGACCGAGGCGCTGAACGCCGAGCTCGCGCCGCAGGGCATCCACTTCAGCGCGATCTGCCCGGGGATCATCGATACCGCGATCACCCGCACCGCCACCATGCGCGGCAAGCTCGGCAACCAGCAGAACGCGGCCGTCGACTTCTACCGCCGGCGCGGCGCCTCCGCCGATGACGTCGCCGAGGCGGTCATCGAGGCGGTGCGCAAGCGCAAGCTCATCCAGCCCGTGCCCGCGCTGCACGTCACGCCGGGCTGGCTGCTGCACCGTCTCTCGGCCCGGATCACCCAGCCGATCTCCCGCCGCATGGTCGGGCTCATGCTGAAGAGCTAGCGCACGGAGCCGGCCACGGTCACGTGAGCGGTGAGGAGGAGAGCGCGAGCGAGATCGAGCAGGGGTTGCCTCCTCAACTCTCCACGCGCCGGACGAGCGCCGAGAGCTCGCCGCGGAGGCTCTCGACCTCCGCCTCGAGTCGCTCCAGCCGTGCCGCGAGCGGCTCGGACCCGGCCGGGGCCTCGTCAGCGAGAGCCGTCACTGCGACGTCGCCTGCCCGCCCGGATGGCTCGGACCCACCGCCTAGGAGCTGCACGTAGCGCACCTCCTTCTGGCCGGGGCGGCGCTCGATCCGCCTGAGGAGCTCCCGCTGGGCGAGCCGCTCGAGCGTCGCCTCGACCTCCTCGAGGCCACCGAAGCGGTGCAGGCGCTCGGTGCGCTGCTTGAGCTCTCCGGGCGTCTGCGGGCCGCGGAGCATGAGCACGGCGAGCAGGCTCGTCTCCACCGCGTCGAGCGAGAGCGCCTCCTCCAGCAGGTGGCGGTACTTGGGCGCGCGGCTGCCCGAGCCGCTGGCCAGCCGCGCCCACCGGCGCTGACGCAGCCGCCCGAGCGCCTCGCGCACCGTGTCCTCGTCGTAGAGGACGACGGGGTCGCGGTTCGTGGCCTGGTTGCAGGCAAGGCGCAGCGCGTTGACGCTCAGCGGATAGGATTCGGGGGTAGCCCGCTGCTTCTCGATCAAGCACCCGAGGACCCGGAGCTCGGCGGCGGTGGGCTCCACCGCCCGCACCCTAGTCAAAGCGTCGCGATGGGCACCTGGGCGTTCTCGCGCCGCGAAACGAGGACCACAGCGTCGACCTCGCCGGCGACGAGCACGGTCCCGGGATCGCCGAGCATCGTCCAGATGCGCTTGCGCTGAGCGGGGTCGGGCACGAGCAGCGCGCGGTCGCTCATCGCCGGAAGATACGCCGCATGGCCGTCGTGAACGCGGGCCAGCGGGGCCCCAGCGGATGCACCGGCATTCGTGGAATGCCCCGTACTACACCGCGATGACCGAGATCGGCATGGTCGTGTGCTCTGCGAGCGCGCGCAGGTCGACCGGGTCGCTGGTGAGCACGACCGCGTTCCGGTGCGCACTGGCCTCCGCAGCGACGAGAGCATCGACGGCAGAGATGGTTCCGGCTCGTCCGGTGGCGGTCCGCAGGCGGGCCGCTTCACGAGCGAGGGGCTCGTCCACCTCGCCGATCTGGCACGTCCGCAGCAGTCGGTTGGTGTGGAAGTCGCGGCGGTGCTCGCCGGTGAGCGCTTCGGAGAGCACCACCGCCGGTACCTGCGCGGGCCACAGCTCCCGGTGGAGCAGTTCCTGGAGTCGTGCTCGCTGACCGGCCAGGGCGCTGAGGCCACCGGCGTCGAGGACGAGGGTCAAGCGGTCCGGCTGTGTGGGCTCGGGGGCAGCTGTCCCGCGTCGCCCAGCGTCCGGTCCGCCCACTCCCGCGCCGCTGCCCGCTCGGCGCTGGCGACGGGCCCCATCTCGACGTCCAGCTCGCGGAGGTAACGGTCGAGAGCGACGATCTTTGCGCGACGATCCAGTTCTTCGGACAAGGCCTCGGACGAAACCCGCGACACGTTCAGTCCCGCGGCTTTCGACCGCTCCAGCACCTCATCGGGCACGGTTATGTTGACTCGCGCCATGCGCATACTATACACACTCGACGAGCGGGAGCCGCGAGAGCCCCGCTTGATGCCGGCTCAGCTCTTGGCCGTCAGCCCCACCGGGCAGCTCACGCCGGTGCCTCCGAGCCCGCAGTAGCCGTTCGGGTTCTTGGCCAGGTACTGCTGGTGGTAGGGCTCGGCGTAGAAGAAGGAGCCGGCCTGAGCGATCTCCGTGGTGATCTCGCCCTTGCGGGCCTCGTTCAGCCGGGCCTGGTAGGCCGCCCCGGAGGCCTCGGCGTCGGCGCGCTGCGCCTCGTCGAACCACAGGATCGCGGAGCGGTACTGGGTGCCCACGTCGTTGCCCTGGCGCATTCCCTGCGTCGGGTTGTGGCCCTCCCAGAAGAGCTGCAGGAGCTCCGCGTAGGAGGTGGCATCGGGATCGAAGACGGTGAGCACGGCCTCCGTGTGACCGGTCGAGCCGGAGCAGACCTCTTCGTAGGTGGGGTTCGGCGTGACCCCGGCGGCATAGCCCACGGCAGTGCTCCACACGCCCGGAGCCTCCCAGAAGAGCCGCTCGGCGCCCCAGAAGCAACCCATCCCGAACACCGCCTGCTCGAAGCCGGCGGGAAAGGGCGGCGTCATCGGGTTGCCGAGCACCGCGTGGCGCTCGGGCACGCGCATGGAGGCCTCGCGCCCCGGGAGGGCGCGCTCGGGGTCGATCATGCGGGTCTTGTCGCGAAAGAGGAACATGGGAGTCAGTATCGCGCACCCCGCCGGGCGTTACGTCACCTCGCGCGGCCTGAGCGTGGCGGGCGCGACCCGCCGGCGCCGCGCGGCGACGTAGCTCGCGATGCGCTCCGCGGTGGCCGGAGGGAGCTCGGCGAACGTGAAGCGCTGCCCGTTGGTGGCGTGCACGCGCACGGCGGCCGCGCCGCGGCGCAGGCGCAGGCGCCCGGCCCGCTGCTCGACTCGGGCGAGGGTCACGTAGCGCAGCTGGCGCACGCGGTGCACCGGCGCGTCGTCGAGCAGCCAGAGCAGGCGCCGGTCGGTCACCGCGAGCAGCGCCTCGGGGCTGGCCCACATCGCGGTGGGCGCGACCGCCTCGACGTGCTCCTCGGAGGCCAGCGCGGTCAGGAGCTCGGGGCCGAGCGCCCGCCGCACCGCCTCGGGCAGCCAGCTCCCCCGGCCGCGCGTGGAGCGGCGCGGCGTCCGGGGTGAGGCGGTGCGGCAATGGTGCGCCGCGCTTCGCGCCAGGTCGTAGGCGACGTTGACCTCGGCCATCCGGCTCTCGGCCGCCCGGGCGTCGGCGCGGTCGGGGTGCCAGCGCTTGGCGAGGCTCCGGTAGGCCGCGGCGAGCTCGGCCGGCGAGGCTCCGGGATCGACCTCGAGGACCGCGAAGGGATCCATCGCAGCATTCTGGCAGCGGGTAGCCGCGGTGACCTCGCCTGCTTCAATCGGTCGGTGACCCCACGCGGCACGGACTGGAGCCTCGCGGCGCTCGTCGCGCTGCTCGTGCTGAGCGGGGTCCTGACGCTGTTCGCCGGCCGGCCGGGCGACGCGTGGGTGTTCGTCGTGCACGATGCCGGCGCCGTGGCGCTCCTGCTCGTGGTGGGCTGGAAGCTCCGGCGCGTCGGGCGGCGCGTCGTGCGCCCGCGCGGGTGGGATCGGCGCACCGCGGCTGGGCTCGCGGCCACCGCGCTCGTGCTCGCCGCGCTCGGGTCGGGAATCGCGTGGTCGAGCGGCGTCGATCTCTTCTTCGCGGGCTTCGGGCTCCTGAACTGGCACTTCGTCTTCGGGCTGTTGCTCGCCCTCAGCGTGGGAGGCCACCTCGCGCTGCGGGCCAAGCCGGTTCGGCGGCGCGACCTCGTGCACCGGCGGCAGTTCCTACACGCGGCGGGGATCGCGGTCGGAGGCCTCGCCGCCTGGCGCGCGCAGCGCCCGCTCGAGGCGTGGCTCGGCTGGCGGGGCGCCCGGCGGCGGTTCACGGGCTCCTACCCGGCCGACTCGTTCGCGGGCAACGCCTTCCCAGCCACGTCGTGGGTGGCCGACCGGCCCGCGCCGCTTGATCAGGGCGCCTACCGGCTCAGGGTCGCCGGTCTCGTGCGCACGCCGCTCGGGCTGCGCCTAGACGCCCTGGGCGCCCGGGAGGAGCTCACCGCGACGCTCGACTGCACCGGCGGCTTTCACTCCACGCAGCGCTGGCACGGGATGGCCTCGGTCGCCTGCTCGACCGGGCGGCAGCGCAGGCGGAGGGCGCCCATGTGCGCGTGGTCTCGCGCACGGGCTACCGCTGGAGCTTCCCGCTGCGCGAGGCGCGCGGCATGCTGCTCGCCACGCGTGTCGGGGGGGGAGCCGCTCTCCCACGAGCACGGCGCCCCCGTGCGCTCGTCGCTCCCGGCCGGCGCGGGTTTCAGTGGGTCAAGTGGGTGGTGCGGATCGAGGTGCACGCCGAGGGGGACCCGGGCGCCCCGGCCTCCACGGTGTGGAGCTCGCTCACGCGCGCCGGACGCGGCGAAGCCTGAGGCGGCGGTTAGGTTGGGCGGCGATGGCCGCCGACCCCTCGACCGCGCTCGACGCCGAGCTCCGCGAGCTCGCCGCGATCGAGCGGCCCTCCGCTTCGGAGGGTGAGCGCACGGCCGCGGGGTGGATCGCCACGCGCCTGCTCGAGCACGGGTGCCGGGAGGCGCGCGTGGAGGAGGAGCCCGCCCACGGCACCTACTGGTGGCCGCTGGGCACGCTCACCGCGGGCCTCGGCCTGTGGGCGCTGGGCCGCCCTGGACGCGCCGGGAGCCTCGTGGGGGGCTCGGCGGTACTCGCGGCGTGGGCGATGGCCGACGACGTCTCCGCCGGGCGCTTCTGGTTTCGCAAGCGGTTCCTCCCCCGCCGCACTACCTACAACGTCGTGGCCGAGGCGGGCGACCGCGCCGCCGAGGGCACCGTGGTGCTCTTCTCCCACCACGACGCAGCGCACACGGGGGCGATCTTCAACCCGCGTTTCTCCGCGATCGGCGACCGCTTCCCCGACCGGCCGACCGCGGCGGAGAGCCGGGTCTCGGCCATGGTCCCCGTGGTGGCGGCCCCGTTGGCCGTGGGGCTCGGCGCGGCGCTCGGGGCCCGGGGAGCGGCCCGCGCGCTCATGGGCCTCGGAACGCTCGTCGCCGGGGTGTGCACGGCGGTCTTCGTCGACATCGGACGCCGCGAGGTCGTGCCGGGCGCGAACGACAACGGCTCGGGGGTGGTGGCGCTGCTCGCGCTGGCGCGGGCGCTCGGCGAGCGTCCCGTCACCGGCGTGCGCGTCCTGCTCGTCTCGACCGGCTCGGAGGAGTCGTTCATGGAGGGGATGAAAGGCTTCTCGCGACGACACTTCGGCCACCTGGACCCGGAGCGCACGTGGTTTCTCGGGGTCGACGCCGTCGGCTCGCAGCAGCTCGTCCTCTACGAGTCCGTGGGGATGCTCCTCCTGCGCGACTACCCGGCCGACTTCAAGGATCTGGTGTCCGAGTGCGCCGTCGAGGCCGGTGTCGACGTGCTGCGCGGAATCCGCGAGGCCGCCGACACCGACGGGCTCATCCCCATGCGCGCCGGCTATCCGACGAGCATGCTCGCGTCGATCGACGTCCACGAGGAGCCCTCGAACTACCACTGGCCGACGGACACGCCCGAGAACGTGGACTTGGAGAGCGTCGCGGGAGCCGCACGCGTGTGCGAGGCGGTGGTGCGGCGATTGGCCGCGAGCCCGCCGGCTCGGCGTCCGTAGCGGCTCGGCCCCGGCGTTGCGGGAGGGGCGGGTTGCGGGGGGGTGTGCTGTGAGGGCTACCCCCGGGTACCACATGGGGTACCCCCGGGTAGCCGCTCCGGGAAGGAGCCTCCCGGTTGGCGGGCAGTTGGCGGTCTCTCAGTCGAGGCGGCCGGCGTCGCGCGCGGCGGCCTCGGCGGCCGCGAGCTGCTCTTCCACGAGCGCGAGACCGGAGTCCCAGAACCCCGGGTCGGCGAGGTCGATGCCGACCAGGCGGCCGAGCTCCTCCGGGGGCAGCGAGCCGCCGGCGCTCAGCATCTTCAGGTAGTCGGGCACGAATGACTCGCCCTGCTCGAGGTAGCGGCGGTAGACCGAGAGCGCGAGGAGCTGCCCGTAGGCGTAGGCGTAGACGTACCCCGGAGAGTTGATGAAGTGGGGGATGTAGGACCACCACGACGCGTAACCGGGCGTGAGCTCCACCGCGTCGCCGAGGAGCTCGGACTGGCTCGCGGTCCAGAGCTCGGCGAAGCGCTCGACGGAGAGCTCGCCCTCCGCGCGGCGCGCCTCGTGCACCGAGCCCTCGAACGCGAACATCGCGATCTGGCGAAAGACGGTGGCGATCGCGCCCTCGATCGCCTCGGCGAGCAGGGAGAGGCGCGACTCGGAGCTCTCCGCCTGCTCGAGCAGGCGCCCGAAGACCACGGTTTCGCCGAAGACCGAGGCGGTCTCGGCCAGCGTGAGCGGGGTGCCCTGGTGAAAGACGCCCTGCGGCGCGGCCAGCGCGGCGTGGAGCCCGTGGCCGAGCTCGTGGGCCATCACGAGCACATCGCGGCGCTGGGCGGTGTAGTTGAGCATGAGGTAGGGATGGGCGGAGGGGACGGTGTAGGCGCAGAAGGCGCCGCCGCGCTTGCCGGGCCGGACCGGTCCGTCGATCCACCGCTCGTCGAAGAAGCGCCGCGCCACCCGGCCGAGCTCAGGGGAGAAGGAGTTGTAGGAGTCGAGCACGAGCTCGCGCGCCTCGCCCCAGCGCACGACGCTGTCCTCCTCGGTGACCGCTGCGATCCGGTCATAGTCGGCGAGGCGGTCGAGGCCGAGCATCCGGGCCTTGAGTCGGTACCAGCGCTGGGGTAGGTCGTTGCGCGCTCGGACGGCGCTCACAAGGGCGGCGACCGACTCGTCGCTGGCCTCGTTGGAGAGGTTGCGGCTCGCGACCCAGCTCGGGTAGTGGCGCAGACGGTCGTCGACCGCCTTGTCCTGCAGAAGCGTGTTAAAGATGTAGGCGCGGGTGCGCAGTCCGGGCTCGAGGGCATCGCTCACCGCCGCGGCGACGCCGCGGCGCTCCTCGCGGTCGGGGGAGGCGAGGCGCGAGAGCGCCACCTCGAGGGCGACGGGCTCCTCGTCCCCCGGGGCGTCCACGCGCAGCGTCGAGGCGAGCTCGGCGAAGAGCCGGCCCCAGGCGCTCGCCCCCGTGAGCTGCTTCTCGACGAGCACCTTCTCCTCCGGTTCGGAGAGGAGGTGCGGGCGGTAGCGCCGGGCCGAGCGCAGGTAGTGGCGGCAGAAGAGGAGGCGGGGGGCGGCGAGCAGTTCCTCCGCGCGCTCGTCGGGAAGCGCCGCCCACTCGAGCTCGAAGAAGATGAGCGCGGTCTCGACGGCGGTGGCGCGCTCCTGCACCTTCTGGAGCAGGGCGCCGCGCGCGGGGTCGGTCGTGTCCGCGGCGAAGCGCAGTGAGGCGTAGGAGCCGGCGCGGCCAACGAGGTCGTGCAGGGCGGCGAGCTCGTCCATCGCCCCGGCCAGAGCGGCGGCGTCGAGCTCGGCGACGCGCCCCGCGTGGCGCTCGGCGAAGGCGGGTGCGCTCGCGAGCGCCCGCTCGAGCAGGCGCTCGACGCCGGCCTCGCCCTCCTCCTCGACGAGCGGCTCGAGGTTCCAGGCGACCTCGGCGAGCTCGGGGTCGGCGAGCGCCTCGGCGGCGGTGTCCGCGCCGGCCATCAGCGCTCCTCCGTCGCGCGCCATACCCAGGCCATGAAGAGCGCCTGCAACGGCAGGCGCGCCCACAGGAGCGGGGCCGGCACCTCGAGGCCGCGGACCTGCTCGGGGCTCACGGCCATGTGCACGTTGGCGGGAAAGACGCCGAGCAGCGTGGCCAGGAGCCACCATCGCGCAAAGCCGCGGGTGCGGGGATGCAGCGCGGCCGCCCCGCCGGCGATCTCCGCCGCTCCGCTCGCGAGCACGAGCTCCCGGTGGCGGGGAAGGTAGGGCGGCATGATCGCCTCGTACATCTTCGGGCGCGCGAAGTGCAGCGAGCCGGCGCCGATGAAGAGGAGTCCGACCGCGCTCGCCGCCCGGCTCATGCCGCGGCGGACTTGATCTCGATCCGGCCCTCGTGCACGCGCACGTCGTAGGCGGGCTGCGGGTAGGTCGCGGGCCCACGCTTCACCGAGCCGTCGGTGAGGCGGAAGATCGTTCCGTGCCACGGGCAGGTGACGCAGCCGTCGGTGATCTCGCCCTCGTGCAGGGGACCGCCGCGGTGCGAGCAGGCGTCGGTGAGCGCGAAGACGCGCCCCTGCTGGCGCGTGAGCATCACGCCGACCTCGCCCACGCTCACGCGCTGGGCCTCCCCCTCGGCGAGCTCGCTCTCCCCGAGCGCGTCGGTCCAGTCCGACGCCTCGGTGTCGAACGCCGTCTGGTCGACCCCGATCCCGAGCGCGTAGGAGAGGTGGCCGCCCAGGAAGCCGCCGAGGCCCATGCTGCCCGCGCCGGCCAGGCCGAGGAGTACTCCGCGTCCGTGGCTGCCGCGCTTGCGCGCCGCCCACGACGCGCCGTAGAGCGCGAGCGCCGCGACGTTGGCCACCGCGTGGACCGCGCCGACGCGGCGCACCTCGTCGTCGGCGAGGGTCGAGTCGGCCCAGTCGGAGAGGCCCGAGGCCGCGGTGGGGACGGCCGCCGCGATGCCGACCCCGATGAGCCGCTCCGCCGCTCCAGCGGCGTCTTCTCCTCCGAGAAGGTCGAGGATCGTGGCGCTCGTCCACGTCCCGATCGGCACGTCGGTGAGCAGGGGGTGCAGCGCGTGACCGAGTGCCGTGCCGCTCAGCGCGTCCTTGACCTTGCCGGCCTTGAGGACGGAGCGCACCTTCGACGCGACGGACTCCGCGGGCTCATCGAGCGCCTCGGCGCCGGCCAGGCGTCCGACGATCCTGCTCGCGGCCGGGGCGGCGGGCGCCGAAGCGCTCCAGGTTTGCGACGGGGGGGCGGCAGGCTCGGGCATGGCGGGCTCCTCGAAGGTCGACGTGCGCCGCAGACTACGCGGCGCGCGGCATGGAGCGCACCCGCTCCTGCGCCATCTGCGCCTCGTGCCCCTCGCGGTTGCAGCGCGAGCGCCCGAAGGAGAAGCCCGTTTGGAGGAAGTCGTTGACCCCGGCGGCGGCGAGCACCGCAATCACCGGCCGACCGGCGCTCGGCCGGGCGAGACGGAGGCTCACGAGGCCGAGCGCGCTCCACGTGCCCATGCAGCGCGAGCAGGTGAGCAGCTCGCCGACCGCGTAGCGCAACCCGCTCCCGCGCGGGGGCCGTCTGTCCTCGTCCTCGTGGACGAAGGGTTGGCGCAACCAGCTCTCGGCCTTCTCGTGGACGATCGTCTTGGTCACCGTGAAGGTGGCCAGGCCGAGGGGTGCCAGCTCGGCGGCGCCGATCGGATCGAGCTCCTCCGCTCGCCGCCGCGCCGCCCACGCGAGCGTGGCCAGGAGCGTGCCGTAGGTCGCGCTGATCGCGGCGTAGTCCGACGGCGCGGTCGGGGTCTCGGCGACGGGCTTCATCGGTGGGAGCCGGGGCGGAGGATGGCGAGGAGGAGCACGGACCCCGAGTTACCCGGGCGCAGGGTGGCGAAACCGTTTAGGGCGCCGGCGCACGCGGTACGGGAAGCAATGACGCCGATCTGAAAGAGAGGACCGCATGGCCGAGGATCTCAAGGGCAAGCGCATCGCGTTTCTTACCGCCAACGAGGTGTGGAGCAGGTGGAGCTGACCCAACCGCTCGAGGCGATCAAGCAGGCCGGAGCGGACGTCGAGCTCCTCGCGCCCGAGGCGGGGGAGATCCAGGCCTTCAACCACCTCGACAAGGCCGACACCTTCCGGGCCGAGAAGGCGGTGTCCGACGCCGACCCCTCCGACTACGACGGCCTCGTGCTTCCCGGCGGAGTGGCCAACGGCGACTTCCTGCGCATGGACAAGGACGCCGTGGAGTTCGTTCGACGCTTCGTCGAGGCCGACAAGCCCGTCGGGGCGATCTGCCACGGCCCGTGGGCGCTCGTCGAGGCCGGCGTGGCCAAGGGCCGCACGCTGACCTCCTTCCCGAGCCTCCAGACCGACATCCGCAACGCCGGGGGGACCTGGGTGGACGAGGAGGTCCACGTCGACAAGGGCCTGGTGACGAGCCGCAAGCCCGACGACATTCCGGCGTTCAACGAGAAGCTGATCGAGGAGTTCGCCGAGGGCGAGCACGAGCAGCAGGTGCAGGCCCAGGTCGGAGGCGCGGCGCAGTAGCGCAGGTACTCGCAGGCTCGCGTCGTACGCGTCCGGGCGGCGAAGCGGTTTAGAAGCGCTTCTCTCGGGCATCGCCTGTGCGTGCGCGTTCTCGGGATCAACGCGGTCTTCCACGACCCGGCTGCGGCGCTCGTGGTAGACGGCGGGACGATCGCGGCGGCGGAGGAGGAGCGCTTCTCGCGGCGCAAGCACGGCAAGTCCCCGGTGCCCTTCTCGACCTGGGAGCTGCCCGAGCACGCGATCGCCTTCTGCCTCGCCGAGGCCGGGCTCTCTCCCGTCGAGCTCGACGCCGTCGCCTACTCCTACGACCCGGAGCTCGCGCCCCCGCCGGGCGCCGACGTCACCGAGGACGAGTGGGAGGGCCTGCGCACCCTCTACGCGCGTCGCGCGCCCCGCTTCCTGCAGACGCTCCTGCCCGGCCTCGACCCGGCGTGCGTGCGCTTCGTTCCGCACCACGTCGCCCACGCCGCCTCGGCGTGCCTCGCCGCACCGACGCGCGACTCGAGCGTGCTCGTGATCGACGGCCGGGGAGAGCGGACCTCTCACCTCGCCGGGCGCTGGCGCGACGGGCGCCTCGACGTGCTTGCCGCCCAGGCCCTTCCGCACTCGCTCGGGCTGCTCTACGAGGAGCTCACGGCCCACCTCGGCTTTCGTCGCTCCTCCGATGAGTACAAGGTCATGGCGATGGCCTCCTTCGGGCGGCCCGCTTTCCTCGAGGAGCTGCGCGAACTGGTCCGCTCCGACGGCGCAGGAGGCTTCACCGTTGCACGGGTGGACTTCTCGCGCTGGGCGCCGCGCCTGAGCTCCGGGCAGGAGAGCTGGGAGCCCGTTCACTTCGATCTCGCGTGCAGCATGCAGCGCCGGCTCGAGGAGGTGCTGCTCGAGCTGGCGCGCTGGCTGCACGAGCGGACCGGGGACCGGGTGCTGAGCATGGCCGGTGGCGTGGCGCTCAACTGCGTGGCCAACTCGCGACTGTGGGAGGAGGGTCCCTTCGAGGAGGTGTGGGTCCAGCCCGCCGCGGGCGACGCGGGCACGGCGCTCGGGGCGGCCCTGATGGTCGCCCACGAGCTGGGCGACGAGGTGCGCCCGATGGTGAGCGCGGCGCTCGGCCGGGCCTTCGGCGAGGAGGAGCTCGGGGCCTGGCTCGAGCGAGCCGGGCTCGAGGCCGAACGCCCGCCCGACATCGCCGAGGCGGTCGCCGAGGTGCTGGCCGACGACGGGATCGTCGCCTGGTTCCAGGGCCGCAGCGAGTACGGGCCGCGGGCGCTCGGGCACCGCTCCCTGCTCGCCGACCCGCGCCACCCGGGCAACCTCGAGCGGCTGAACGACGTCAAGGGCCGCGAGCAGTTCCGTCCCGTGGCGCCGATGGTGCTCGCCGAGCGCGCCTCCGAGCTCTTCTCGGGACCGCTGCCCTCGCCCCACATGCTCTTCGTGCACCGCGTGCGCCCGGGCTGGGCGGAGCGGATACCCACCGTCGTGCACGTGGACGGGACGGCGCGGATCCAGACCGTCGAGCGCGCCGAGGAGCCGCTCGTCGCCCGCATGCTCGAGAGCTTCGAGCGGCGCACGGGCGTACCCGTGGTGGTGAACACCAGCCTGAACACCGCCGGGCGCCCGATGGTCGACGACCCGCGCGACGCGCTCGAGTGCTTCGGCTCGGCCCCGATCGACGCGCTCGCGCTCGGGCCCTTCCTGCTGCGGCGCCCGGCCTTGAGCGCACTGCGAGCGGCCGCGGCGAGGGCCGGGGAGCTCGTCGCGTGAGCCCGCGCTACGACGTGGTCATCCCCACGGCCGGGCGTCCTTCGCTCCCGGCGCTGCTCGGCGCGCTCGCCGAGGGCGACGGACCGTGGCCCGAGCGGATCGTGGTCGTCGACGACCGACCCGGAGGATCCGGCGGCGCACCACCGGATCTGGTGGCTCCGGGCGCCCTTCCCGCGCCCGTGCGCGAGCGGCTGCTCGTCGTGCGCGGCGCGCGCCGCGGGCCGGCCGCGGCGCGCAATGCCGGCTGGCGGGCGGGGAAGGCGGAATGGGTCGCCTTCCTCGACGACGACGTGCTCCCGCCGCCGGGATGGCGCGCGCTGCTCGCCGCCGACCTCGCCGGCGCGGCGCCCGAGGTCGCGGGGGTGCAGGGGCGGATCGAGGTCCCGCTCCCCGCCGGCCGGCGCCCGACGGACTGGGAGCACAACGTGGAGGGCCTGGTGCGCGCGCGTTGGGCGACCGCCGACCTCGCCTACCGCCGCGGCGCGCTCGCGGCGGCTCGGGGCTTCGACGAGCGCTTCCCCCGCGCCTACCGCGAGGACGCGGAGCTCGGCCTGCGGCTCACCGCCGCCGGGTGGCGGCTCGAGCGCGGGGTGCGCACGACGGTGCATCCCGTCGGTCTCGCCGGCTTCTGGGTGAGCGTCGCCCGTCAGGCCGGCAACGCCGACGACGCGCTCATGCGCCGCCTGCATGGCCCGGGTTGGCGCGAGCGGGCCGGCGCGCCGCCCGGCCGGCGCCCCCGGCACCTTGCGATCGGCGCCGCCGCGGCGGGGACGCTTGGCCTCGCGGTCGCGCGTCGCCCGCGCGCCGCGGCTCTGGCCGGCGCGGTCTGGCTCGCGGGCACGGGGGAGCTCGCCCTCGCGCGCATCCTGCCGGGGCCGCTCACCCCGGGCGAGGTGGCCAAGATGCTCGTCACGAGCGCCGCTCTCCCGCTCGCCGCGGCGGGATGGTGGGTGGCGGGCGCGATCGGCCACCGGCGCGAGCGGCCGCTTGCCCCCGCGGCGCCACCCGCGCCCGCGCCGCCGGCCGCCGTCCTGCTCGATCGCGACGGGACGCTCATCCACGACGTCCCCTACAACGGCGACCCCGCCCGCGTGCAGCCCATGCCCGGTGCGCGCGAGGCGCTCGATCGGCTGCGCGCGCGCGGCGTGAAGCTCGGCGTGGTCTCCAACCAGAGCGGCGTGGGACGCGGGTGGATCACCTCCGAGGACGTGGCGGCGGTCAACCGCCGGGTGGAGGAGCTGCTCGGACCGCTCGGGCCGTGGGCGGTGTGCCCGCACGGCCCCGAGGAGCGCTGCGCGTGCCGCAAGCCGGCGCCGGGCCTCGTGCTCGAGGCCGCGGCGGCGCTCGGAGTGGCCCCCGAGCGCTGCGTCGTCGTCGGCGACATCGGAGCCGACGTGGAGGCCGCGCGGGCGGCGGGCGCTCGCGCGGTGCTCGTCCCCACCCCGCGCACGCGGGAGGAGGAGGTGCGCGCCGCGCCCGCGCTCGCGCTCGACCTGGGCGGCGCGGTCGATCTCGTGCTCGGAAACGCGCGGTGAGCGGGCGCCGCGTGCTGCTCGTCCGCCAGGACAACGACGGCGACGTCCTGCTCGCCGGCCCCGCGGTGCGCGCCCTCGCAGCCGGGGCCGAGCACGTGACGCTCTTGTGCGGCCCCCGCGGGCGCGCCGCCGCCGAGCTCCTCCCCGGCGTTGACGCGGTGATGGTGTGGCGCGCGCCGTGGATCGACCCCGAGCCCTTGCCCGTGGACCCCGAGGACGTGGCGCGGATCCAGGCCGAGCTGCGCGCGGGCGCCTTCGCGGAGGCGATCGTCCTCACCTCCTTTCACCAGTCGCCGTTGCCCATGGCGCTCGTACTCCGCCTCGCCGGGGTGCCCACCGTGGCGGCGATCTCCGAGGACTACCCGGGCTCCCTGCTCGACGTCCGCCACCGCGTGCCCGACGATCTCCACGAGGTGCAGCGCGGCCTCTCGCTGGTCTCGACGCTCGGCTACGCGCTCCCGGCGGGCGACCACGGGGAGCTGCGGGTGCGTCGGCGCGCTGGCGCCCACCCCCCTCAACTCGAGCCCTACGTCGTCGTGCACCCCGGCGCCTCGGTGCCCGCGCGGGCTTGGGAGCCGGCGCAGAACGCGCTGCTCGTGGAGGCGCTGCGGGCCGAAGGCCGCTCCGTGGTGGTGACCGGCAGTCCGGGCGAGCGGGCGCTCACCGCGCGGGTGGCCGGCCCCCCGCGGGCGGGAGTGACCGATCTCGGCGGGCGCACCGACCTGGCCGGACTCGCCGAGGTGCTCGCCGGCGCCGAGGCGGTCGTGGTCGGCAACACCGGCCCGGCGCATCTCGCCGCCGCGGTGGGGACGCCGGTGATCTCCCTCTTCGCGCCGACGGTGCCCGCGGCGCGCTGGCGTCCGTGGGCGGTGGCGCACGAGCTCCTCTTCCGCGAGGTGCCGTGCGCGGGCTGCCGCGCGCGCGTCTGCCCGTTCGAGGATCACCCGTGCCTCGGCGGTGTCTCCGTGGACGAGGTCGTTCACGCCCTCGAGCGCCTGGCCCCCTCTCGAGTCGGAGCGGCGATCGGATGAGGATCCTCCTCTGGCACGTCCACGGCGCGTGGAGCACCTCCTTCGTCCACGGGGAGCACGACTACCTCGTTCCCGTCGAGCCAGGTCGCGGGCCGGATGGGCGCGGGCGGGCGCAGACCTACGTGTGGCCCGCGCAGGCGCGCGAGGTCACCCGGGAGGAGGCCGCCGAGGCCGAGGTCGACGTCGTCGTCCTCCAGCGCCCGCACGAGCTCCAGAGCCTCGCCGCCGAGTGGCTCGGCGGCCGGCGGCCAGGACGCGAGCTGCCCGCGATCTACGTGGAGCACAACGCGCCGCAGGGCCGCATCGACGAGATGCGCCACCCCGCGGCCGACCGCCCCGAGCTGCGCGTGGTGCACGTGACCCACTTCAACCGGCTCTTCTGGGACACCGGCTCGACGCCCACGAGCGTGATCGAGCACGGCGTCGTCGATCCCGGGCACCGCTACACGGGCGAGCTGCCGCGGGCGGCGGTGGTGGTCAACGAGGCGCGCCGCCGCGGCCGGGTGACCGGCACCGACCTGATCGACGCCGTCGCCGACGGAGTTCCCGCCGACCTCTTCGGGATCGACGCCGAGGCGCTCGGGGGGATCGAGGACCTGCCGCAGGCCGACCTGCACGGGGAGATGGCGCGCCGGCGCGTGTACCTGCATCCGATCCGCTGGACCTCGCTCGGGCTCTCCCTGCTCGAGGCCATGCACCTCGGCATGCCGGTGGTGGCGCTGGCCACCACCGAGGTGCCCGAGGCGGTGCCGGCCGCGGCGGGCGTGGTCTCCAACCGGCTCGACGTGCTGCGCGACGCGGTGCGCGGCTTCGTGGCCGACCCCGAGCGGGCGCGGGAGAGCGGCGTCGCGGCGCGGGCCGCCGCGCTCGAGCGCTACGGCCTAGCGCGCTTCCTCGCCGACTGGGACGAGCTACTCGCGGAGGTGGCGGGGTGAGGCTCTCGATGGTCTCCGAGCACGCGAGCCCGCTCGCCGTCCTCGGCGGAGTGGACGCCGGCGGTCAGAACGTGCACGTGGCCGCCCTGGCCGGCGCGCTGGCGCGGCGGGGGGTCGAGGTGGTCGTGCACACCCGGCGCGAGGAGCCCGGGGTGCCGCGTCGCGTCGCGCTCGCACCCGGTGTGGTGGTCGACCACGTCGACGCCGGTCCGACCGCGCCGCTGCCCAAGGACGAGCTCCTGCCGCACATGAGCGCCTTCGCCGCCGAGTTGCGCGCGAGGTGGTCGCTCGAGCCGCCCGACGTGGTCCACGCCCACTTCTGGATGTCGGGCCGCGCCGCGCTCGCGGCCGCCCGCCCGCTCGGCATCCCGGTGGCGCAGACATTCCACGCGCTCGGGGTCGTCAAGCGCCGCTACCAGGGCGCCCGGGACACCAGCCCGCCGGCACGGCTGGAGCTCGAGGCGGAGGTGGCCCGCTCCGTGGACCGGGTGATCGCGACGTGCACCGACGAGGTCTTCGAGCTGCGCCGCCTCGGCGTCGAGCGCGAGCGGATCACCGTAGTGCCCTGCGGCGTCGACCTCGCGCGCTTCATCCCGGAGGGGCCGGTCGAGGCGCGCCCGGAGGGTCGCCACCGGATCGTCGCGGTCGGGCGCCTCGTAGAGCGCAAGGGCTTTGGCAACGTCCTCGAGGCGCTGAGGTACCTCCCCGACTCCGAGCTCGTGCTCGCCGGCGGGCCCGAGCGCGACGCCCTCGACGGCGACGAGCAGGCCCAGAGGCTGTGCGCGCTCGCCCGCGAGCTCGGGGTCGCCGACCGGGTCGAGCTTCGCGGCCGCGTGGCGCGCGAGAATCTTCCCGCGCTCCTGCGCTCGGCCGACGTGGTCGTATGCGCGCCGTGGTACGAGCCCTTCGGAATTGTCCCGCTCGAGGCGATGGCCTGCGGGATCCCCGTCGTCGTCTCGGCCGTCGGGGGGCTCGTCGACACCGTGGTGAACGGGGTGACCGGCATCCACGTCGCGCCCCGCCGCCCCGAGGAGCTCGCCGAAGCGCTGCGCGCGCTCCTCGACGACCCCGAGCACCGGCGCCGGCTGGGTGTCGCCGGCGCCCGCCGCGCGCGCGAGCGCTACGGCTGGAACCGGATCGCCGGAGCCACCCTGCGGGTGCTGGGCGAGCTCGCCGGGCACGAGCCGGCGGTGGCACCCGAGCGTCGGGTCGAAGAGCTGGGGGCGCTGCGGTGAGCGTCGGCCGGGAGCACCTCGAAGCGCTGCGCACGGCGCTGGTCGACATCGAGCCCGAGCTCGAGCGGCTCGAGCGCTGGGGCGCCGAGCTCGCCGGGCGTCTGCTCGGCGGCGCCCGGCTGCTGGCCGCGGGCAACGGCGGCTCGGCGGCCGAGGCCCAGCACTTGACCGCGGAGCTCGTCGGCCGCTACCGCGAGGAGCGCCCCGCGCTCAGCGCGATCTGCCTGCACGCGGAGAGCTCGAGCCTCACCGCCATGTCCAACGACTACGGGTACGAGGAGGCCTACGCCCGTGCCGTGCGCGCCCACGGGCGCCCCGGCGATGTCCTGCTCGCCCTGAGCACCTCGGGGGCGAGCCCCAACCTGCTCGGTGCCCTCGACGCGGCCCGCGCCGGCGAGGTGAGCGTGTGGGCGCTCACCGGTCCGGCGCCTAACCCGCTGGCCGAGGCGGCGGAGGAGGCGGTGTGCGTTCCGGGCGACGGACCCACCGTGCAGGAGGTCCACCTCGTCGCCGTCCACCTCCTGTGCGAAGCGGTCGAGCGCACCGTCGCGCGTGCGCTCCAGGGCGTCGGCTCGGCGTCGGGAGCCTCCTGATGAGCGCGCCCGGCGCCCTGGTCGTCCTCGGCGACGCCCTGCTCGACCGCGACCTCGACGGCCGCGCCGAGCGCCTCAGTCCCGACGCGCCGGTGCCCGTGCTCGACGAGTTGAGCGAGCACTCGCGCCCCGGGGGCGCCGGGCTCGCCGCCGCGCTCGCCGCCCGCAGCGGCCGGGCGGTCACCCTCATCACGGCCCTGGCGCCCGACGCCGCCGCGGAGGAGCTGCGCGAGCTGCTCGCGCGCGCCGGGGTGGCAGTGGTCGATCTCGGACTCGAGGGCCGGACCCCCGAGAAGGTCCGCGTGCGCACGGGCGGACGCGCTCTGCTCCGTCTCGATCGCGGCAGCGAGCCGGGCACGGTCCGAGCCGCCGGCCCGGAGGCGCTCGGAGTGCTCGCCGGGGCCGACGCGGTGCTGGTCTCCGACTACGGGCGCGGGGTGGCCGCCGAGCCGGCGCTGCGCGACGCGCTCGCCGCCCTGCCCGCCCGGGTCCCGGTGGTGTGGGATCCCCACCCGCGCGGCCCGGCTCCCGTGCCCGGGGTGCTCGTGGCCACGCCGAACCGCGAGGAGGCACGCCGCTTTGCTCCCGAGGCCGACGGCGACTCGCTCGCCACCCTCACTCGCGGCGCGCGCGCGCTCGCCGCGCGCTGGCGGGCGGTCAACGTTTGCATCACGCTCGGCGAGCGCGGCGCGCTCCTCGTGGGCGGAGATGGTGCGCCCGTGGCGGTTCCCGTGCCGGCGGCGCCGGCGGGCGGAGACCCGTGCGGGGCGGGCGACGCCTTCGCTGCGAGCCTCGCCGGCGCGCTCGCCGACGGCGCGCTCCCGTCGGCGGCGGTGCGCAGCGCGGCGCTCGGGGCGGCGGCGTTCGTGGCGGCGGGAGGGGCGAGCGCGCTCTCCCGGGGCGCCGAGGCCTCCGTCCCACCTGCGGAGGAGGAGGACCCGATCGCCTTCGCCGCGCGGGTCCGCGCGGGCGGCGGCACCGTAGTGGCCACCGGCGGCTGCTTCGACATCCTCCATGCCGGGCACGTCCGGATGCTCGACGCGGCGCGCGCCCTGGGAGACTGCCTGATCGTGTGCCTGAACTCCGATGCCTCCATTCGCCGCCTCAAGGGCCCCGAGCGCCCCGTGGTCGAGGAGGCCGACCGCGCCGCGGTCCTCGCCGCGCTCGGCTCCGTCGACGCGGTGGCGCTCTTCGACGAGGACACGCCGGAGAAGCTCCTCGACCGGCTGCGCCCCGACCTCTTCGCCAAGGGCGGTGACTACCGAATCGCCGACCTGCCCGAGGCCACGCTGCTCGAGTCCTGGGGCGGCCAGGCAGTCGTGCTGCCCTACGTCCCCGGCCGCTCCACGACGCGGCTGATCGCCGAGGTCGCGCGCCGTGGCTGAGGAGCGCCCGCTCGGAACCGTCCTCGTGACCGGCGGCGCCTCGGGGCTCGGCGCGGCCACCGCGACGGCCGTCGCCGAGGCCGGCGGCACGCCGGTGGTGCTAGACCGCGACCCGGCGCCCGGAGGGCACGACTCCGAGCAGGTCGACCTGGCCGACGGTCGCGCCGCCGAGGCGGCGATCGCGCGGGTGCTCGAGCGCCACGGCGGCCTCGACGCGGTCATCACCGCGGCGGGCACCGACGCCTGCGGGCTGCTCGAGGAGACCACAGCGGAGGAATGGGAGCGGGTGGTCCGGGTCAACCTCCTCGGCACCGCCGCGGTGGTGCGCGCCGCGCTGCCCTCGCTTCTCGAGCGCCACGGGAAGGTCGTCACCGTCGCCTCCACGCTCGGGCTGCGCACGCTCAGCCACGCGAGCGCCTACTGCGCGAGCAAGTGGGGGGTGGTCGGCTTCTCGCGCGTGCTCGCCCTCGAGCTCGCCGGCCGGGTCGGCGTGACGATGCTCGTGCCCGGGGGGATGTCGACGGCGTTCTTCGACGGGCGCGACCCCGAGTTCAAGCCCGCGCCCGACCAGCCGCTGAACGACCCCGCCGACGTCGCGCGCACGGTGATCTTCGCTCTGCGCCAGCCGCCGGGATGCGAGGTGCGCGAGCTGATCGTCACGCCGTCCGTCGAGCCCTCCTGGCCGTAAGAGCCGCCCGACCGCCCACCCTCCTGGTGCTCCGGGCGCTCGGCCTGGGCGACCTGCTCACCGCCGTCCCGGCCCTGCGCGCGCTCGCGCGGGCCTTTCCCGAGCACCGGCGGGTGCTCGCGACGCCGGCCCCGCTCGCCCCGCTCGCCCGCTTGTCCGGGGCGGTCGACGCGGTGCTCGACGTCGCTCCCCTCGCGCCGCTCCCGCGCGCGGCCGCCGGCGCCGAGGTGGCGGTCAATCTCCACGGCCGCGGCCCGCAGAGCCACCGTGTGCTCCTTGACGCCGCCCCGGAGCGGCTGATCGCCTTCGCCCATCCCGAGGTCCCCGAGTCGGCGGGTGGTCCGCCCTGGCGCGCCGGGGAGCACGAGGTGGCGCGCTGGTGTCGGATGCTGGGTGAGCACGGCGTCGCCGCCGATCCGGACGACCTCGACCTCGCGCTCCCCCCTGGCTGCGAGCCGCCTCCGGAGGGCCGGGGGGCGACGCTCATCCATCCCGGCGCGGCGCGCGGCGCGCGGCGCTGGCCCGTAGAACGCTGGATGGAGGTCGCGCGCGCCGAGGCGGGCGCGGGGCGCCATGTGCTCGTCACCGGCGGCCCGGGGGAGGAGGAGCTGGCTCGCGACGTGGCGGACGGAGCCGGCCTCCCGGCCCGCGCCGCCGCGCACGCCGGGCAGACGGACCTGCTCGGCCTCGCGGGGCTCGTCGCCGCCGCCGACCGGGTGCTCTGCGGCGACACGGGCGTCGCGCACCTCGCCACGGCGCTGCGAACGTCGTCCGTCGTGCTCTTCGGGCCGACCTCGCCCACCGAGTGGGGGCCGCCGAGCGACCGGCCGTGGCACCGCGCGCTGTGGGCCGGAGGCCGCGGCGACCCGCACGCGAGTGAGCCGGACCCCGGGCTGCTCGACCTCTCGGTCGCCGACGTGCTCGCCGCGGCGCGCCGGCTGCCGGCCTCGTGACGTACCGCGCGCCGGATGTCGTTTGCCGGGAGCCGGGCGCGGGCATCGCCTAAACCGATGCGCGTCGTCGTCACCGGAGCCACCGGCAACGTGGGAACGAGCGTGCTGCGCGCGCTCTCCCGAGAGGATGGAATCGAATCGATCCTCGGCATCGCGCGGCGCCGGCCCACCCTTCAGGTTGCGAAGACCACCTTCCTCGAGGCCGACGTGGCGCGCGCGGATCTCACGGAGCACCTTCGCGGCGCCGACGCCGTCGTGCACCTCGCGTGGCTCATCCAGCCCTCGCGCGACGAGTCGGTCACGCGGGCGACGAACGTCACGGGCTCCGAGCGCGTGTTTCGCGCGGCGGCCGAGGCGGGGGTCGGTGCGCTCGTCTACGCCTCCTCTGTGGGGGCCTACTCGCCCGGACCCAAGGATCGGCGCGTGGACGAGTCCTGGCCCACGGGCGGGATCGCGACCTCCTTCTACTCCCGTCACAAGGCCGAGGTCGAGCGCCTGCTCGACCGCCTCGAGGCCGAGCGACCCGAGCTGCGCGTCGTGCGCCTGCGCCCCGGGCTCATCTTCAAGCGAGACGCCGCTTCGGGGATCCGGCGGCTCTTCGGCGGGCCGTTCGTGCCCGGCGCCCTGCTGCGCCGCGAGCTCATCCCCGTCGTCCCCGACACCCCGCGCCTGCGCTTCCAGGCGGTCCACTCCCTCGACGTGGGGGAGGCCTACCGGCTCGCGGTGATGCGCGAGGTGCGCGGCGCGTTCAACGTCGCTGCCGAGCCGGTGCTCGACCCCGCCGAGCTCGGCCGCCTGCTCGGCGCCCGCCCCGTGCCCGTTCCCGCGCGCGTCCTGCGCGGCGCTGCCGAGGCCACCTGGAAGCTCCGCCTCCAGCCCACCCCGCCCGGCTGGGTCGACCTCGCGCTCGGCGTCCCCCTGATGGACGTCACGCGCGCCCGCGAGGAGCTCGGGTGGGAGCCCCGCCACACCGGCGGCGAGGCGCTCCTCGAGCTGCTCGCGGGGATGCGGGAGGGCGCGGGCGTCTCCACGCCGCCGCTCTCGCCCAAGACGGGCGGACCGGCGCGGATCCGCGAGATCCTCACCGGCGTGGGCAGGTCGGGCGCCTAGGAACGGGCCGGGGGCGCCGGCCAGGACGACCGCCGCCCCCGCTCACCCGGCCTAGACGGCGGCGGCGCGGTCCACCTTGCGGTGGTAGCGCTGGCCCACCTTGCCTCCGAGGATCGCCGCCAGCAGAGTTCCGAGCGCGATCGCGGCCAGCGCGATCGCCCCGCCCGTGGTCAGGGAGCCCTCCTTGACCGGGATGCGCGGCAGGTTCAACTTAGAGAAGATGTTGTACTGCGCTCCGGCGATCGCCCCCGCGCCCGCGACGAGCAGCGTGATGATAAGGCCGATCGCCCAGGTCGCGAAGCCCTGGCGGGCGCCGTCGAAGCGCGACATCCGCCCGGCCACGTAGCCGCCGGCGTAGTAGGCGATCATCAGGATCGCGAGCAGGATCGCGCCACCGACGATGCCGATCGTGCCTGCGCTCTTCTGTGCGCCGGAGCTGCTCACGCCGTTCGTAAGCCCGATCGCGGTGCCCGCCGCGCTGAGGATCGCGGTGAGGAGCACTCCGAGCCCGACGGCCACGAGCCAGCCGAAGAACGCCGAGCCGAAGTTGGTGCCTCCGAACTCGTCGCGCTGGCGCAGGCGCCCCGCCTCGTGGCGCTCGGCGACGCCCTGGCGATCCTCCCGCACCGCGCCCTCTTCGCCGGCGCCGCGCTCGCCCTCGGCCACGGCGCCCCTGCTCCGGCCGGGGTCGTCCACGGGATCTTCCTGCGTCCTGTTCTTGCGTATGGGCATGCTCGTCCCCACCTCCGAGTCGTTCGGCGAACGCGAGACGTTCGCCATCGGTCCAACGCGCGTCCAACCGCACGCCGATCGGGTTTCAGTTCGGCCCCGAGCGGCAATCGCCTTCTCGGTGAGGCGAGACGCTCCCTGTGAGCTTCCCGAGCTCCTCGAGGTCGAGGAGGAGCCGACGGCCCTTGCGCCGGGAGAGCTCGATCCGCTGCCCGAGGAGCCCGCCCTCGACGAGGAGCCGCTCCCGGCCGGGGCCTCGGCGCTCGCCGTGTCGGCCACCGCGACGACCGACCCACTCCAGCTCTTCCTGAACGACGCGAGTCGCTGGAGCCTCCTGCGCCCCGAGGAGGAGATCGAGCTCGCCAAGCGGATCGAGCGCGGCGACGGGCGGGCCAAGGAGCGGATGATCAACGCGAACCTCCGGCTCGTCGTGTCGATCGCCAAGAAGTTCCAGGGCCACGACCTCGCGCTGCTCGACTTGATCCAGGAGGGGGTGCTCGGCCTCATCAGAGCGGTCGAGAAGTTCGACTGGCGCCGCGGATTTCGCTTCTCCACCTACGCCACCTGGTGGATACGCCAGGGCGTCGAGCGAGGAATCCAGACCAAGGCGCGCACGATCCGGCTGCCGGTCAACGTGCTCGAGCGCCAGCGCAAGGTCGACCGGGTGGAACGCGAGCTCGGGCGTGAGCTCGATCGCGAGCCGACCGACGAGGAGATCGCGGCCGCCCTCGAGATCCCGACCCACCACGTGAGCGAGGCGCGGCAGGCGTCGCGAGCGGTGACGAGCCTCGACCGCCCGGTGGGCGACGAGCGGGACACCGCCTTCGGGGACCTGCTGGCGAGCGACGACCCCGAGCCCGACGAGACCGTCGAGGTGTCGGTGAGATGCAGCGTCGTGCGACATGCCATCGCCCGGCTGCCCGAGCGCGAGCGCGAGGTGCTCATCCTGCGCTACGGCCTCGACCACGGCGAGCCCCAGGCGCTGCGCGAGATCGGCCGGCACCTGGGCATAACCCAGGAGCGGGTGCGCCAGATCGAGTCTCGCGCGCTCGAGCGTCTCGCGCGGCAGGGCGCGGTCGCGTCGCTGCACGAGGTGGCGTAGCCCCACCGGCGAGTCCCGGGGCGCCACGCGCCCCGTGCCCGCATTTGCCGTCTCCCCTCCGGCGTACCGCTGACGACGGTGTCCACCACCGTCTCCGAGATGGACTCAACGCCGCAAGCGATCTGGGCGCTCCTCGCCGACGCCCACACCTTCGGCGCCTGGGTCATCGGGTCCAAGGAGATCCGGGACTCCGACGCGCACTGGCCCGAGCCCGGCGCGACGTTTCACCACACGCAGGGGACGCTGTTCGTCACGCTCAAGGACACCACCACGGTGGTCAAGGTCGAGCCCGAGCGCCGGCTCGTGCTCGAGGTGCGCGCCCGGCCATGGGTGGTCAACATCGTCGAGCTCGTGCTCGAGCCGGTCGGCGAAGGACGCACGCGCGTAAGCATGCACGAGCACCCGCGGGAGGGGTTGGTGCACCGGCTATGGAACCCGCTCCTCGACGGTCTCCTCCATGCCCGCAACGTCGAGTGCCTGCGCCGCCTCGGCCGCCTCGCCCGCGAGCGTGCCGAGCCGAACACCGCCGCCTGAACGGCGGCTCGCGCCCTACCAGCCCGAGAGCCGTCGCTGTCCGGCGCGCGCGCCGAGCGCTCCTATCCGGCGCACCGGGTGCGCGCGGGCCAGGGCGGCCCGGGCGGCGTTCGCCCCGCAGGCGCCGTGCACGCCGCCGCCCGGGTGCGCCGAGGAGGAGGCGAGGTAGAGCCGGTCGACCGGCGTCTCGGGGCGAGCGAGCCCCGGGGTGGGGCGGAAGATCAGCTGCTGATGGAGCTGGGCGGTGCCGCCGTTCAGCGCGCCGTGGACGAGGTTGGCGTTGACCTCCTCCATCGTGGGAGGGACGAAGACGTGGCGCCCGCGGATGAGCTCGCGAAAGCCCGGCGCGAGCGCCTCGACCTGCTCCTCGATCCGCGCGGCGAAGACCTCCGTCTCGCGCTCGTCCCAGCTCCCGGTCAGCCCGTCGGGCCCGGCGTCGCCCTGCGGAGTCTGCGGGACGTGCGTGTAGGCCCACGCGGTCTCCGCTCCCGGGGGCTGGCGCGTCGGATCGGCCGCCGCGTACTGGCCGAGCACCAGGAAGGGCGCATCGGGGATCTGCTTCTGCACAAGCTGGCCCGCGTGGCGCGAGAGCGCGTCCATCCCCTCGGCGACGTGGATCGTTCCCGCGCCGAGCGCCTCCTCGGCCGACCACGGGATGGGCGCCGAGAGCGCCCAGTCGACCTTGACCGTCGCGTTGTCGTACTGAAAGCGGCGCAGATCCTCGCGCAGCCGGCCGGGCAGGTGCCGGGCGCCCACGAGCCCCCCGTAGAGGGCGGGCGCCCCCACGTCGGCGAGCACCGCCCGCCGGGCGCCGATCGTGCGTCCGTCGGCGAGCCGGACGCCGGTGGCGGCGCCGCCCGAGACGAGCACCTCGGCCACGGGCGCCCCGCACTCGAGCGCCCCCCCGCGCGAGCGGAGCCGGCGCACGAGCGCGGCGGTCAACTCGCCCGCGCCTCCCTCGGGGACTGGATATCCCACCTGCTGGCCGAGCGAGCAGAGCAGCCAGCCGTAGAGCCCGCCGGCCACCGACTCCGGCGTGAGGTCGGCATGGAGAGCGTTACCGGCCAGCAGCAGGCCGCCACCCGCGCCGCGGAACTCCTCCTCGGCCATCCGCCGCACGGGGAGCAGCGCGAAGCGGAGGAAGCGCACGAGCTCCTCCGCACCGAGCGCGCGCAGGAGACCGAGGCCCGGCCGCACGGGCGGAAACGGGCGAAACAGCGACTCGACGAGCCGCGCGCCCACCCGCTCCCACAGCCCGTAGAGCTCGCGCCACGCCTCGCCGTCGCCGGGAGCGAAGCTCTCGAGCGAGGCGGCGGTCTGCTCGAGATCGCGCGAGAGCACGGCGCAGCGCCCGTCGCGCAGCGGGTGGGCCACCACGTGGGGATGGTGGCGCCAGCGCAGTCCGTGGGACTCGAGCTCGAGGCCGCGCAGCACGGGTGACGCCGCCCCGAGGGGATAGAAGGCGCTGAAGAGGTCGTGGCGAAAGCCCGGCTCGGTGAGCTCTTCCGTGCGTACCGAGCCGCCCGGCTCCTCGGCGCCCTCGAGCACGAGCACGTCCCACCCAGCGTCGGCGAGCAGGTTCGCGCCGGCCAGCCCGTTCGGGCCACTTCCGATGACGACGGCGTCGGTCATGGCGCCGGACGCCGGCGCGAGCGCCTAGACGCTCTGCGCAAGCCGCACGAGCAGCAGCTCGCCGACCGCCGAGTCCTCGACGACCGGCTCCGTCGCCACCTCGTCGGTGAGCTGCTCGAGGAGTCGTCCGAGGCCCGGCAGCTCGCTGTCGCGTACGAGCTGCTCGCCGCCGCCGGGAACGAGCGGGCCGATGCGCAGCTCGAGAAGACGCTCGCCCTCCTCCATAGCCAGCGATACGTGACCGTCGAGGGCGTGTGCGCTCGAGTGGGCGGCGATCGCATCGCTCACGAGCTGAGCGTCGGAGAGACGGTCGATCGAGAAGCTCGCGCGCGCGGCGAGCAGGGAGATCACCCGTCCAAGGACCGGCGCCACGAGCGGGCCCGGACGAACCCGGACGCGCATGCGGTCGGCCGGGGGCGCCGGGCGGCGGTCGCGGAGCTGGCTGGCCCCCGCGGGGGCGACGGGATGCTCCTGGCTCTCGGCGAGGTCGAAGGTCATCTGCACCTCGCTGCCCGCCGCGCCTCCCTGGATCGCGAAGGCGTCGGCCAGCGAGGCGATCAGCGCGAGGCCGAAGCCGAAGGGCACCGCGTCGACCTCACCCGTCAGCGGCTTGAAGCCCGGCCCGCGGTCGCGCACGCTGAGGCTCAAGAAGTCCTGACCGGCGCTCATCGTGACTTCGAGCGCGCCGGCTTCCTCGTCGTAGCCGTGCTTGACCGCGTTCGTGCAGGCCTCGGTGAGCGCGATCTTCAGATCGGCGGCCAGCGGGGGCGCCACGCCGAGGGCGTCGAGCACTCCGGCGAGCGCCTGGCGCACCAGCGCGACGTTCTCCGAGCGGGCGGGAAGCTCGAGCCGCACATCGGGGCCTGGCGAGCCGTCGAGGTCCGCGCTCATCTCATCGGCTCGGCCGCGTGGTTCCGCGCTCCAGCGGGCGCTCGTGGCGGGGCGGGTCGGGATCGATGGAGGCGGGCGCCACGGCCAGGAAGTACCCCGGGCGATCGGGGTGAAACCCGGGCGCGAGGCCCCCTCGTCGCCTCGTTTGCGCGCGAGCCCGCGCGGGAACGTCATGGAGCGACCGTCGTTGACCGCGAGAGGAAGAGTCCCCACCATGGAACCGGCCGCCCGCAACAAGCTGATCCAGTACATCGACGAGGCGCACGCCACCGAGCAGGCTCTGGTGCGCACGCTTCAGACCCATGTGGCGATGACCCCCGCCAGCGCATACCGCTCCGGCCTCGAGCGCCACCTCGACGAGACCCGCGATCACGCGAGCCGACTCGAGGATCGCCTGCGCGATCTCGGCGAGGGCCGCAACATGCTCGAGATCGGCGTCGGTCTGGCCACGGGGCTCGTGCAGTCCGCGCTGGCCCAGACCCTGGCGCTCTCCAAGAGTCCCCTCGACCTCGTCCGCGGCGCGAGCGGCGAAGAGAAGCTGCTCAAGAACGCGAAGGACGAGTGCGCCACCGAAGTGCTCGAGATAGCGACCTACGATGCGCTCGAGCACCTCGCTCAGCGCTTGGGCGACAAGCAGACCGCCATACTCGCGGCGAGCATCCGGGCCGACGAGGAGCGCATGCTCGACGAGCTGCGCAAGATCATCCCCACGCTGACCGACGCGGTGGTGGACGCCGAGATCGAGGGGATCCCGCGCTACGAGGTGAGCAGCACGGGCGCCGCCGACTCGGCGCGCGGAGCGGTGCGCGAGGCGCGCGACACGGTCGAGGAGACCACGAACACGGTCGAGGCGGTCACCAAGCAGGCGGCGAAGGGGGCGCGAAAGACCGCCACCAAGGCCGGCAAGCGGGCCGCGAAGGAGTCGCGCAAGGTGCCCGGCGCCGCTCGCGTCCAAGGCGAGGCACAGGGCGCCGTCGCCTCCGCGGGGGACCTTCCGATCAAGAACTACGACGAGTTGAACGCCGACGAGCTCGTCGGCCGCCTCAAGGGCCTCTCCCACGAGGATCTCGGGAAGATCGACGCCTACGAGCGCAAGGACCGCAACCGTTCCACGGTGCTCGACCGGGTAGGAGCGCTGCTCGGCCAGGACGAGCCCTGGGCCGGCTACGACGATCAGAGCGTGGCCGACATCAAGAAGCGCCTGGACGACGCCGACGACGAGACCGTGCAGCGCGCCCGCTCCTACGAGCGCGCCCACAAGGACCGCGCCGGCGTGATGCAGGCCACGGAGAAGGAGCTGAGCGGCTCGTCCTCGTCCTCGGCCTCGTCGTAGCGAGCGGCGCGCGCGGGCTCAGCCGCCGGCGCGCGCCGCTATAGCATCGCCCGCGTGGCGCTCGTCCTCACCGGTCCGTCGCTCACCCTGCGCTACCCCGAGCCCGAGGACGCGCCGGCGCTCTTCGCGCTCGGCCGCGATCCCGCCGTGACCCGGTTCTTCTCCTGGGGGCCGTACACCGAGGAGGGAGAGGCCGCGCAGTACATCGCGGCCCAGCGCGCCAAGCGCGAGGCGGGCGATCATCTCGACTTCCTCGTCGTGCACGCCGAGCACGGGCCGATCGGCATCACCGGCCTCTCCGAGCTCTCCGCGCGCGACCGCCGCTGCGTGGTGGGGAGCTGGTTCGGGCACCGCTTCTGGGGCAGCGGGGCGAACGTCGAGTCCAAGGCGCTGATCTCCCGGCTCGCCTTCGAGCGTCTGGGGATGGAGCGCCTCAGCGCCTACGCCGACGCGCAGAACGGCCGCTCGCAGGTGGCCCTCGAGCGGATCGGCTTTCGCCGGGAGGGCGTGCTGCGCGCGTGGCACCGTCACGGCGAGAAGGTCCGCGACGTGGTCTTCTACGCTGCTCCGAGCGGCGTGGGAGCGCTCCGGGCTCACGGAGGTCTCGGTGGACGTGAGCGGAGCGCCGCCGGAGCGGTGGTTGCTCGCCTGAGAAGGCGCGCTCTACCTCACGCCGGCGCCGGGCTAGCGCGCTCCCCGGCGCGGGCGCCGTGGCCGAGCTGCGCGGCGGCGGGCAGGCCGACGAGGACGCAGATGAGAGCCGCGCCGATCAGCGCGCCGTGGACGTGACGATCCGAGACGCCGGGGGCGAGCGCGAGGCCGGCCAGTCCCGAGCCGAGCGCCGCTCCGAGGAGGCGACCGGCGGAGAGGACCGCGGAGACCCGCCCGTGGCGGGCCTGGGGAACGGCGTTGAGCGCTGCCCGCGAGGCCGGGGCGAACAGCAGGCCGAGCCCGAGCCCGACCGGCAGCAGCAGCGGCAGCGAGACGAAGCCGTGGAGCGGGACGCCGGGCACTCCGAGCGCCGCGAGCCCCCCGCCGGCGAGTGCGAACCCGAGGAGCGCCGGCCAGCGCTCACCGCGTGCGTCCGCGAGCCGGCCGGCGAACGGCGCGGCGACGGCGACCATCAACGCGACGACGATCAGGGTGCTCGCCGCGCCGAGCGCCGAGTATCTCGGCACCGCCTGAAGGTACTGCTGGGCGAGGAAGAACGTCCCGATCATCACCAGGAAGGTCAGGGTGGCGACGAGCGCGGCGGCGGCGATGACCCGTTGGCGCAGGCCGCCGAGCTCGGGCGACTCGTCGGCGTGCACCGCGCTCGGCACGAGCCGCCAGATCGCCACGGCGGCGGCGAGCGTCAGCGGAACGAGCGCCCACCAGTTCGCGCGCCAGCCGAACAGGACGGTCAGCACCCCGCCGAGCAGCGGGCCGGCCAGGTTCGCCATGCCCGACCCCGCGCCCCAGATCCCGAGCGCCGTTCCTCGCCGCTCGGGCGGAAAGCCGCTCACCGCGCCCGCCAGCGCCGCCGGGCTGACCAGCCCGGCGCCGATGCCCTGTAACGCGCGGGAGACGAGCAGCACGGCGAAGGAGGGCGCGAGCGCGCCCGCCACCGCCCCGGCACCGAAGAGGGCGAGGCCGGCGAAGGCGATCGTGCGAGCGCCGTAGGCGTCGACCAGCCTCCCGCCGGGGAAGAGGGCGACGGCGTAGGCGATGAAGTAGAGGGTCAGCACCCAGGAGAGCGTGTGGGAGCCGACGTCGAGGGCGTGCCCCACCGAGGGCAGCGCGACGGTGATGATCGTCCCGTCGATCTGCAGCAGGGCGGCGGTCGCCGTGCACGCCGCGAGCTGCAGCCACGCCGCGCGCGGCACGGGAGGCCCCGTGCTCTCCAGGCTTCGGCGGCGGGGCGGACGCGTTCGTCGCACGCTCGCATTCTCGCAGCCCGGCGGGGCGTGGCTGCTCGTCGAGCGTCCTCGCGGCACCGTCGTGCCCCGGTATCGTCGGAGGAGACACGTGCGCTGCGCCTGCATCGACATCGGCTCGAACACCACGCGGCTGCTCGTGGCCGACCGCCGGGAGGGAGCGCTGAGCGAGGTCCTCCAGAGCCGCGAGTTCACCCGACTGGGGAAGGGCCTCGACCGTGACGCGCGAGTCGCGCCCGCGAAGATCGCCGAGGTGGCCCAGGTCGTCGCCGCCCAGGCCGCGGCGGCCCGTGAGCTCGGTGCCCGGAGCATCCGGGCCGTGGGCACGGCGGCGTTGCGCCGGGCCCAGAACGGGGAAGAGGTGCGCCGGGCGATCGGCGCCGCGGCCGGCCTCACGGTCGAGGTGCTCGGCGAAGACGAGGAGGCACGTCTTGCGTTCGTGGGGGCGACCCGCACGCTCGGCGAGCCGCCGTCCGGACTCGTCGGGGTCGTAGACGTGGGAGGGGGCTCCTCGGAGCTCATCGTCGGGACCCTGGCCGAGGGCGTGAGGTTCTCGGCGTCCTTTCGCGTGGGCTCGGGAGACCTCTCCGAGGCCTACATCCGCTCCGACCCGCCATCGATCGCCGAGCTCGAAGCCGTCCGCGCCCACGTTGCCGGGGTGTTCGAGGGACTGGAGCCACCGGCGCCCGGGCGGGCGCTTGCCGTGGGGGGCAGCGCCACCTCGCTGCGGCGATTGGTCGGAGCGATCCTCGAGCCCGAGACGCTCGCGCGTGCGCTACGGCTGCTCGGGACCCTGCCCGTCGCCGAGCTCGCGCGCCGCTTCGAGCTCGATCGGCGTCGCGTGCGCCTCCTGCCCGCCGGCATCCTCGTGCTCGAAGCCGCCTCGATGGTCTTCGACCGCCCGTTGCAGATCGCGCGGGGAGGACTCCGCGAGGGAATCCTGCTTGACTCAAGCATGGTCGTCGGCGGTGCGACCGCCTGACACGACCATGGCCAAGGCCGACGACATCCCGGGACTGAGCGGCGCCGCGCCCTGGGTCGAGACGGCCCGAGCGGTGCTCGGCGTCCGCGCGCGGGAGCTCTTCGCCCATGCCGAAGGGGTGCTCGACACGAGCGACATCGAGCGCGTGCACGACATGCGCGTGGCGACGCGGCGCCTGCGCGCGGTGCTCGAGACCTTCGGCGGCGCGTTTCCCAAGCGAGAGCTTCGGCCCGTGCTGCGCGACGTGAAGAAGTTGGCCGACGCGCTCGGAGCCCGCCGTGACCCCGACGTGGCGATTGCGGCTCTCCTCGCCTTCGCCGCCGAGGTCCCTGCGAGCGACCGCGCAGGGGCCGAGAGCCTCGCTACGGCGCTGCGCGAGGAGCAGTCGGCGGGCAACGAGCGTCTGTCCCGCGTGCTCGAGGAGATGGCCGAGCGCGACCTGCGCGGACGCCTCGAAGCGCTCGTGGCGGTGAACCACGCCGGATGAAGGCCCGCCGCGTCACGGGCCTCGACCCGCAGGGGGCCACCGCCGAGAACCTCGAGCGGATCTGCCACGCGCGCCTCGCCGAGCTCTACTCGTTCGTCCCCCGCGCGCTCGACCCGAGCGAGATCGAGGCCCAGCACGACATGCGCATCGCCGCCAAGCGCCTGCGCTACCTGCTCGAGCTCTCGGCGTTCAGCTTCGGCCCTTACGCCGCGCGCGCCGCCCTCCTCGTCAAGGAGCTCCAGGACGTGCTCGGCGAGATCCACGACTGCGACGCGATGCTCCCCCGCGTGCTCGCCCACGCCGAGGAGCTACGGGCGCGCGACGTCGGCGCGGTGCTCGGACGCGCGGGCACCGCCGAGGACCTCTCCCCGCGGCTCGCCTCGCGCGCCCCCTCGCGCGGCGCCTACCGCGGCCTCGACGTGCTCGCCGTCCACCTGGAGGCCCGGCGCGCGCTGCTCCACCGCCGGTTCGTCGAACGCTGGGAGGAGCTGCAGCGCAAGGGCTTTCGCGCCCGCCTCGAGTGGGCGCTCGTCGAGCACGGCGAGACGCCGCCCGTCGAGGACGGCGAACCGCGTGCCACGCCGGCATGAGCGTCGAGGCTCGCCGCGCCGAGCCGACGGCCGATCTCGGCACGCCCGAGCTCTACTTCAACCGCGAGCTGTCGTGGCTCGACTTCAACGACCGGGTGCTCCAAATCGCCGAGAACCCGGGCACCCCGCTGCTCGAGCGGGTCAAGTTCTGCGCGATCTACACCTCGAACCTCGACGAGTTCTTCATGATCCGGGTCGCGGGGCTGCACGACCAGGCCGACGCGGGCATCGACGTGCGCGGGCCCGACGGCCGGGCGCCCGACGAGGTGATCGACGCGGTGGGTAGGTGCGTGCGCGCCCTCGACCATCGCCTGACCCGCTGCTTCGACGAGGACCTGCGCCCCGGGCTCGCCGAGCACGGCGTGCGGATCGTGCGCTGGGAGGAGGTCTCCGAGGGCGAGCAAGAGGCTCTGCGCGACCGCTTCCACCGCCAGATCTTTCCCGTCCTCACCCCGCTCGCGGTCGGTCTCGGCCGCCCGTTCCCCTACATCTCGAACCTCTCGCTCTCGCTCGCCGTCTCGCTGCGCGACCCCGAGTCGGACTTCCGCACCTTCGCCCGCATCAAGGTGCCCAAGGAGATGCTTCCGCGCTTCGTGCCGGTGGGGGAGGGAGGGCGGACCTTCGTCCCGCTCGAGGACGTCATCGCCGCTCATCTCGAGGCACTGTTCCCGGGCACGGAGATCCTCGGCTGGAGCGTGTTCCGCGTCACCCGCGACGCCGACTTCACCGTCTCCGACGAGGCCGACGACCTGCTGGCCGCCGTGGAGAGCCAGCTACGCAGCCGCCGCTTCGGCGAGGTCGTGCGGCTGGAGTGCTCCGCGGGCATGGACCCCGCCCTGCGCGCGCAGCTCGTCGAAGCGCTCGAGGTCGAGGAGCGCGACGTCTACGACGTCGTCGGACTGCTCGATCTGAGCGACGGGTGGCAGATCGTGGGCGTTCCCGGCTTCAAGGAGCTGCGCGAGCACCCCTGGGCCCCGGTGACCCAGCCGCGGCTCCACGCTGGCCACGGGGAGCAGCTCGACGTGCTCGGAGCGATGCGCCAAGGCGACATCCTCGTCCACCATCCCTACGACTCCTTCTCCTCCTCGGTGGAGCGCTTCGTGGAGCAGGCGGTGGCCGATCCCGACGTGCTGGCGATCAAGCTCACCGTCTACCGCACGAGCGACGACTCGCCGCTCGTCCCCGCGCTGATCCGCGCCTCCGAGCGCGGCAAGCAGGCGGTCTGCCTCTTCGAGCTCAAGGCCCGCTTCGACGAGCGCGCCAACATCACCTGGGCGCGCGCGCTCGAGGAGGCCGGAGTGCACGTGGTCTACGGCCACCCGGCGCTGAAGACCCACGCGAAATGCATCCTCGTCGTGCGCCGGGAGGGGGATGGCGTGCGCCACTACGTCCACGTGGGGACGGGGAACTACCACGCGACGACGGCGAGGCTCTACACCGACATCGGGCTCTTCACCACCGACGAGGGCATCGGCGCCGACGTGGCCGACATGTTCAACTTCCTCACCGGCTTCGGGCGCCCCGAGGGATACCGCAAGGTGCTCGTCGCGCCCGACCACCTGCGCGAGGGAGTGCTCGGCGAGATCGAGAAGACGCTCGCGGCGCACCGGCAGGGGGAGCCGGCGCGGATCGTCATGAAGATGAACGCGCTCGTCGACGAGGAGTGCATTCGGGCGCTGTACGGGGCCGCGCAGGAGGGGGTGCCGGTCGAGCTCTCGATCCGCGGCATCTGCTGCCTGCGGCCGGGGGTGCCCGGCGTCTCGGAGGGGATCCGCGTCGTCTCCGTCGTCGGGCGCTTCCTCGAGCACGCGCGGATCTTCTGCTTCGAGCGCAGTGCGGAGAAGGAGATCTTCATCGGCTCGGCGGACCTCATGCCGCGCAACCTCGACACGCGCGTGGAGTTGCTCGTTCCTGTCGAAGACCCTGCCCTGCGCGCCGAGCTGTGCGACGTGCTCGAGCGGTCGCTGGCCGATGACACCGACGCGTGGGAGCTCGGCGCCGACGGACGCTGGACGCGGCGAGCGGCGGACGGCGACGGCGACGGCGCGGGCGAGCCGCGGAGCGTCCAGCGGGAGCTCATGGCCCGCCACGCGCTGCGCGCCGCCGAGCTGTCGGCCGCGAGCAGCGCCTGAAGCGCGGCCTCGCTTCGTAAGGAGTCTCTGCCCGGGGTGTGACGATCCGCGCGCGAGACGCGCCGCGTGTGGCCTGAGTGCGGCACGGTCGCCGCCGTGCGCTCCTGCCGCGGTCAGTCCTCCGTCGAGTACCTCGCCCTCTGGGCGCTCGTGGCGATCGCCCTCGCGGGCGCCGCGGCCCTCACCGCGGGGGGCTTGGGGCGCCGGCTGCTCTACGGGGTCGAGCGCGGCCTCTGTGTCTTTATCGGGGGTCCCTGTCCCGGTCCGCCGCCCGACGTCGCCGACCTCGAGCCCTGTCCGCTCCATCGCTCGACGCGCGGCCAGGACTTCCACGTCGCCTTCGCGGTCGTCAAGCTCGCCGCCGGGCTCGCCGTGCTCGAGGAGCGCACCTCCGACGGAAGGGTGAGCGTCACCTTCGCGGATACGGGCAGCGGCGCCCTCACCACTGCCGTCGGCGCCCACTTCGAGCTGGCCAAGGTCAAGGTGGGAGCCAAGGTGACCGCGAGCGCGGGCGTCACGTTCACCTCGGGGCGCACCTGGCGCTTTGCCGGCCAGGCCCAGGCCGATGCCTTCGTGCATCACTACGGCTCGGACCAGACGCTGCTCGGGCGCCTCGGCAACGACGCTCGCCGCATCTGCCCGCTGTGCCATCTCGTGGGCTGGGAGCCCGACAAGCCGCCGCCGCCCGACGCCGTCTACCTGCACGGGGGCGGCCTGGCGCAGGCGGGAGCCTCGGCCGGACTGGGGCTGAGCGCCGAAGCCAAGGCGGTGCTCACCGGGACGCGCGGACGCCGCCGCAGCCGCGACGGAAAGACGACGTGGTACCTGCGCCTCGACGCCGACACGGCCGCCCGCTTCTTCGTGGGCGCCGGCCTGGGCGGGGGCGCGGAAGCGAGCGCGCTCGCCGAGTACACCATCGACCGCGCGGGACGACCGCAGCGCCTGATGGTCCGGCTGGTGGGCCGCGCGCTCGCCGGGTCCGCCGGCTTCGGCCTACCGGCGCGCTTCAGCGGCCGCGGAGCGGTGCTGGAGAACGAGAGCGTGCTCGACCTCACCGACGCCGGTGACGCGGCGGCGGCGCGCGGATTCGTCGGAGCGCTGCATCACGCGCGCGCCGGTGAGCTCTCCCGCCGCCTGGCCGACGTGCTCGCGCGGATGCGCGACCACGGCACCGACACGACGCGGACCTTCGGCCTGCGCGACCGCACCGGTGCTCTCGACGCCGGCGTGGCCTTCGGAGTGGTCGCCGGCGCCGGTTACGCTCACTCCGACCGCCAGCTCGAGCTCACCGGGGTCTACGAGCGCCTGCCCGGCCTCGGCTTCCTGCCGCGCGCGGACTGCCTGGCGTTGTGAGCGAGCGTCCGTGGCGGGCGGCCAGGGTCAGGCGACTTGTGCACGCCAGGACGTGCACGATTCGCCTGTTCCTCGTGCGCGAGCGCTTCGCCCCGCGCTACCAGTGCACGCCCTTCATGAGGTGCGCGAGGGCGATCTGCTCCGTCGAGGCCTTCTCCTCGGGGTCCTGCTTGCCCTTCGCCGCCGCGGAGTCCGGGAACACGCGGTAGGCCATGTGCAGGATCTGGTCGACGGCCTTGGGGGCGAGCGAGTAGGCGACCTGCCCGAAGGTCCCCAGCCGGGTGTTGATCTCCTTGGGCTTGGCGCGAATCGCCTCGCAGATGAGGTCCCCGGCCTCGTCGGGGCTGAGCGTCGGGAAGGCGTCGTAGATCTTGGTCGGCCCGATCATCGGGGTACGCACGAGCGGCATGTGGATGGTGGTGAAGGTCACCCCGTTGCCCACGACCTCCGAGGCCGCGCAGCGCGTCCACGCGTCGAGCGCCGCCTTGGAGGCCACGTAAGCCGAGAAGCGCGGCGGACTCGTCTGCGCCCCGATCGAGGAGATGTTGACCACATGGCCCCGACCCTGCTCGGCGAAGTGCGGCAGCAGCGTGACGATCAGCTTGATCGCCCCGAAGTAGTTGAGCTGCATCGTGCGCTCGAAGTCGTGGAAGCGATCGTAGGAGAGCGCCACCGAGCGGCGGATCGAGCGCCCGGCGTTGTTGACGAGGTAGTCGACCGCCGGGTGGTCGGACATCACCTGCTCGACCAGGGCCTCGACCGAGTCGAGGTCGGCCAGGTCGGCGGAGTAGAGGTAGGCGGTGCCGCCCTCGGCCTCGATCTCGTCCTTGGTCTCCTGCAGCTTCTCGGCGTTGCGCGCGACGAGCAGGGGGATACCGCCCGCGGCGGCGATCTTGTGCGCCGCGGCCTTGCCGATCCCGCTCGAGGCGCCGGTGATGAGCACGACCTTGCCGTTCACCGCGCCCTCGAAGGAGCGGTCCTTGAACAAATCGGGGTCGAGGTTGCGCTCCCAGTAGTCCCACAGCTTCTCGGCGTAGGAGTCAAGCGGCGGCAGCTCGATCCCCGAGCCGCGCAGCGCGCGTTCGGTGTCGCGCGTGTCGAACTGCGGGATGAGCGCGATGTGCTCGATGATGTCGTCGGGGATGCCGACGTCGGCCAGCACCGTCTTGCGCAGCTGCTTGGCCTGAGGGAGCTTCATGAGCATGGAGAGCGTGCCCTTGGGCAGGGCCTGGGTCAGCTTCTGGTCGATCCGGATCGCGAGCTGCGGCGCGTGGGCGGCCTTGGCGAACTCGTTCATCACCTCCCCCGAGCGTGTCGACTTCGGGGCGGTGAGGTGGAACGCCTGGCCGTCGAGGTCGGGCTCGTGGGCGATGTGGTCGAGCGTGGCCGCGACCCAGTCCACCGGGACGATGTTTGTGTGGCCGAGCTCGGGCCCGACGAGGGGGAACCACTCGGGCAGGTAGTGGCGCGCCTTCTGGATCGCCTTGAAGAAGTAGTAGGGACCGTCGATCTTGTCCATCTCGCCGGTCTGCGAGTTGCCGACGACGACGGCCGGGCGGTAGACCCTCCACGGCGCCTTGGCCTTCTCGCGCACGAGCTTCTCGGACTCGAACTTCGTGCGGTGGTAGGGGCTCGGAAGCTTCTGCCCCTCGTCGAACATGTCCTCGCGGAAGAGGCCCTTGTACGAGCCGGCGGCGGCGATCGAGGAGACGTGGTGGAAGTGCTCGGGCTCGAGCAGGTTGGCGAGCTCGACGGCGTGGCGCGTGCCGCCCACGTTGAGCTTCTTGTTGGTCTCCTCGTCGGCGGTCATGTCGTAGATCGCCGCCAGGTGGAAGAAGTGCTCGACCTTGCCCTTGAGCTGCTCGACCACCTCGTCCGAGACGCCGAGCTGCCGCTCCCCGAGGTCGCCGACCACGGGCTTGATCCGCTCCGAGCCGCCCCACTTCTCCTCGTTCAGGCGCTCGAGCTTGTCCTTCGAGCCCTCGCGGACGAGCACGTGGATTACGCCCTCGCGCTCGAGCAGCTTCTCCACCAGATGGCGACCGATGAAGCCGGTCGCGCCCGTCACGAAGTAGGTCATCGGTCTCTCCCGGATTGCGTGACGCGCAGCCTAACCGAGCCTTCGCGGCGCAGGCGTCCCGCAGGCCCTCATGCCCAAGAAGCGAGACGGGGCGCGGCGCAGTAGCCTCCTGCCCCGGGGGCATGAGAGGACGTTCATACATCGGTGAGTCGGCGACGGTCGCGCCCGCTGCGCACGTCGACTCCTCCGGTCTCTCCGACCGCCTCCAGACCGCCGCCCGCGCGGGCGCCTTCGTCGGTCGCGACGCGGAGCTGGCGTCGATCGCCGAGTCGCTCGAGCGCGCCGCGCCGGGGGCGCCTACGGTCGCGGTGCTCGCCGGCGAGCCGGGGATCGGCAAGACGCGCCTGGCCGCCGAGGCGGCCGCACGAGCCGAGCACGCCGGTGCCCGCGTGCTCTACGGGCAGGAGCGAGGAGGGGCTCGGGGTGTTCTACCAACCCTTCGCCGAGACGCTCGACGGCCTTCCCGCGCGCGAGGGCGATCGCTACGTGCTCGTCGGGGCGGTGCGCGCCCAGCTCACGGCCGCCTCCGCGCGTGCACCGCTCATGCTCGGATGACGTCGTTGTCTCCCGTGCCATGCAACGTGTCGTTTCCCGTGATTCCCACGTTAGTGGCGGGGTGTCCGGCGCACTCGTGGGCAAAGCGAGCGGTTGCACTCGCGCCCATCGGGCCAAGCCGCGAACATGAGCAGCGAGCCCGCGCTAATGAACAGGATGAGTCGTCTCATCGGGACGGGCGCTCGCATCAAGATGCCTCCTCGGCGGATCAGGAACTGCTTCGCCGTCAAGGCGTTCCATTCGGCGGAACGATGTTCCATTGCCCCGGCCGGCCCTCGGTCAGCAGATTCGCCAAGGCGCCTGGATCCCCGGCAGCGTCACACCCCCGCGCCCGCCCCGCCCCGCCCCTCGCCGCCAGCGAAGCGGGCCGCGCCCTCCACCGCCGCGCCGAACGTCTCCATCCCCGAGCGCGCCTCCACGGCGAGCCCGGCGTCGAGGGGCAGGCCGAAGCCCTCGAGGGCGGCGCGGCGGTCGGCGAGCATGGTGACCTGGGGGAAGGCGGCGAGCGCCTCGGCGTACTCGAGCGCGCGGGCCAGCGGATTCTCGACGATCTCGTTCACGAGCCCCCAGGCGTGGGCCTCCGACGCCTCCATGATCCGCCCGCTCAGGATGAGGTCCATGGCTCGGCCCATCCCCACGATCCGTGGCAGGCGCTGGGTACCGCCGTCGATCAGAGCCACTCCCCAGCGGCGCTCGGGGAAGCCGAGCCGGGAGCCGGCCGTGGCGAGACGCAGGTCGCACCACAGCGCGAGCTCGAGCCCGCCGGCGAGGCACCAGCCCGAGATCGCGGCGATGGTCGGCTTGCTCGCGTGCAGGCGGGTGAAGCCGAGCGGCCCCTCGGGCGCTCCGAGCCGCGGGCCGAAGGTCTCGATCGCCTTGAGGTCCGCCCCGGCGCAGAACGCCTCGCCGCCCACGCCCGTGAGGATGAGCACGCGCGCGTCATCGTCGGCGGCGAAGCTCCGGTAGGCGTCGCGGAGCGCCTCGGCGGTCGCCCCGTCGACGGCGTTGCGCCGCTCGGGACGCTCGATCGTGAGCACGGCGGCCGCGCCGACGCGCGCGTAGGAGACCGGCTCGGACACGCCGCCATGCTTCCACACCGGCCGCGGTGCGCACCAGTAGCGCGCGCCGGTCGAGCGACCGGGTCTACCAGCCGCCGCGCCACTCGGGCGCGGCGGAGCGGCGCTTCTTGGCGTCCATGCGCGCGTGCTTGCGCTTGTCGAGGCGCGACTGGAGCACGCTCATCACGAGGATGAAGAGGGGGAAGAAGGCGATCACGAGGAAGCCGGCGTTCGTGACCACTACGTCGTTGGTCTCGCCGTAGAAGCCCTGGCCGCCCGGGTTGCGGGCGCCGGCTGCCGGCGCGAGCAGCGCGAGGGCGAGGAGCGCGAGCAGAAGAGGGGAGAGCAGGCGGCGCACGACTGCTCTCAAGCCTAGCGGACGCGGCGCGCGTCGGGGGCCGCGCGCCGGGGCCCGGCGGGCCGGGTGCAGGCCACTATTCTCGCCGGCCATGGCGCTCGTCCGGCTCCGCCCCGAACCCGGAGTCGAGCTCGTTCGACTCGACCGTCCCGAGCGCCGTAACGCGCTCGACTCGCCAACCATCGCCGAGCTCATAGGGGCGCTCGAGGAGCTCGCGGGCGAGGAGGAGCTCCGCGCCCTCGTCCTCTCCACCACGGACCCACGGGCGCTGTGCGCGGGGGCCGACGTCTCCGAGCCGCTCACCGCCGAGGAGGGCTTCGCGCGCATGGAGGGCTTCGCGCGCCTGTACTCCGCGTGGGAGGCCTTCCCCGCCCCGACGATCTGCGTCTGCGCCGGCGACGTGCTCGGCGCGGGCGCGGAGCTCGCGGCCGGGGCTGACCTGCGGGTGGGGGGCGATCCGCTGCGCCTCGGCTGGGTCGGCACCCGCCTCGGGGTGCCGGTCGGCGCGGCGCGCCTTGTTCCGCTCGTCGGGCTCTCCCGCGCCAAGGAGCTGCTCCTCACGGGCCGGGTGCTCGGCGCCGCGGAGGCGGCCGAGATCGGTCTGCTGCACCGGGTGGCGGCCTCGGCCGAGGAGGCAGAGGACACCGCGCTCGCGCTCGCCGCCGAGATCGCCGCCCAGCCGGCCGCCGGCGCCCGGCAGGCCAAGCGCCTGTTGCGCCGCTTCGAGCACACGGAGGAGCGCGTCACGCGCGAGAACGAGATCCTCCTCTACTGGCAGCGCGAGGGGCCGGGCCTGCCCCAGGGCCGCCGCTCCTAGAAAGGCGCTCGCGCCTTCTACCATCGGCCGCCATGGCCGTCCTCATCGCCTCCGACCTCGGCAAGGATATGGCGGGGGAGCCGCTCCTGCGCGGCGTCTCCTTCAAGCTCGAGCGCCGCGACCGCCTGACGCTCTCCGGGCGCAACGGGTCGGGCAAGACGACGCTGCTGCGGATGCTCGCGGGCGAGGCCTCGGTCGACGTCGGAGAGCTCGTCTTCCAGAAGGGCGCCAAGGTCGCGCTGCACGACCAGCGCCCGCCGCGGGAGCGGGGGATGACCCTGCGTGAGTACGTCCTCTCCGGTGCGCAGGAGCTCGTTCGCATCGAGGAGGAGCTCGGCCGCCTCGAGCAGGCGATGGCCGACGGCGCCTATGACGAGGGGACCTTGAACGCCTACGCCGCCGCGCAGGAGCGCCTCGAGCACGCGGGCGGCTACCGCTGGCGCGAGGAGGCGCTCGCCACGTTGCGCGGCCTGGGCTTCGCCGACGCCGAGCTCGATCGCCGCCTCGACACCTTCTCGGGCGGGGAGCTGACGCGCGGCTCGCTGGCTCGCGCGCTCGCGGGCGACCCCGACCTGCTGCTGCTCGACGAGCCCACGAACCACCTCGACATCGCGGCGCTCGAGTGGCTCGAGCAGCACCTCGCGAGCCTCGACGCCGCGGTCGTGCTCGTCGCCCACGACCGCTGGTTCCTCGAGGCGGTGGGGACCGCGGTGCTCGAGCTCGAGGGCGGGCGCTCCCGTTTCTTCGCGGGCACCTGGCACGCCTGGCGGCGCGAGAAGGCGGCACGCGAGCTCGCCCTCGGCCGCGCGATCGAGCGCCAGCAGGCCGAGATCGAGCGCCTCGAGCGCTTCGTCACCCGCTTTCGCGCGGGCACCCGCGCGCGCCAGGCCCAGTCGCGCTCCAAGAAGCTCGAGAAGATGGACCGCGTCGGCCGTGACCCGCGCGACGCGGCCGGCCTGGCCTTCGCCTTCAAGCCCCCCGAGCGCAGCGGCCGCGTCGTCTTCGAGATGGAGGACGGATCCCTCCAGGCCGGCGAGAAGGAGCTGCTGGACGGCGCGGAGATCTGGCTCGAGCGCGGCGAGCACGTCTCGCTCGTCGGACCCAACGGCGCGGGCAAGACCACTCTGATCGAGACGCTCGCCGGCCGGCGTCCGCTCGGCGGCGGCAAGCTCCGCCAGGGCCACAACGTCAAGCTCGGCTTCCTCTCCCAGCACGCCGAGGAAATCGGCGCCAAGGGCGCGCGCACCGTGCTCGAGGCCGCCCAGCGCGCCACCGGACTCACCCCCAACAAGGCGCGCGCGCTGCTCGGGCGCTTCCTCTTCTCCGGGGAGGAGGCCGAGAAGCCGCTCGACGGCCTCTCGGGCGGGGAGCGGCGCCGGCTCTCGCTCGCGATCCTCGTCCACTCGGGCGCGAACCTGCTCATCCTCGACGAGCCCACGAACCACCTCGACGTCGAGAGCCGGGAGGCGCTCGAGTCCGCGCTGACCGGCTTCGAGGGATCGCTCCTGCTCGTCTCCCACGACCGGGCGCTGCTCGACGCGGTCGGCACGCGCACCGTGGCCTTCGAGGACGGGGCCCTGCGCTCCTACGCCGGCGGGTGGGCCGAGTTCGTGCGCGTGCGGGAGGAGCGCAAGGCGGCGAACGGCGCTCGCCGCCCGGCAGCGATCCCGGCGGCGCCGGCACCCGCCGCGCGGGCGCCCGCGCGGCCCAAGCCCGCCGGCCCCTCGAAGAACGCCCGCCGGGCCCAGCGCGCGCTCGAGCGCGAGATCGAGGACGCCGAGGGCGCGCTCAGGGCACTCGAGGACGAGCTGCGAGCGCCCGAGGCTTGGGAGGACCCCGACCGCGCCGCATCTTCCGGCGAGCGCCACGGAGCCGCCAAGCGCACGGTCGAGGAGCTCTACTCGCGCTGGGAGGCCACGGCCACGTAGCTCGCCGTCGAGCGTCGGCGCTGGTCAGCCGGTGAAGCGGGGGGCCGGGCGCGCGTGGTGCCGGCTCGGCCGGCGCGGCGGGCGATGCGTTCGGTGGCGGCGCGCGGGCACGACGCGCACTTGGGTGTCGACGTCGGTGGCGAACTGGCGGTCCTGGTTGTCGTCGAGGAACGCGCAGACGGTCAGCGTGCCGGTCTTCGGCGGCCTGGTGGTGCCGGCGGCGCTTGCGGTGTAGGAGGCGCCGGGGGAGGGCTGGGGGCGCAGGACGGCGTCGATCACGGTGCGTCCGGTGGTGCCGAGGTAGGAGCCGCCGCACTCTCCGGCGGCCAGGCGGACCTGCATCCGTACGTTCCCGTCGCGCGTGTCGAGCGCGCCCGGATCGGTGTCGACGCGGACGGAGACCTTTAGTGGGGCTCCCACCGCCACCCTCTCGGGCGCTCGGACGGTGAGGCGCACGGGGTCGACGTCGCCCCGCGCCGTCGGTGTCGCCGCGCCGGCGAGGAGCGCGACGGCGAGCGCGAGCCGCTTCACCGTCGCGGGCCGAGCGAGGACGGGTGGCGAAACGTCCGGGCCGCCGTCGCCGGCCGGTAGCGGAACCCGAGACGCTCGAGGTAGCCGGAGCTGAGCAGCTCGGCGAGGTCGTGCGGCTTGGCCCGGGCGGCGGCAGCGACCGGCGGCCCGCCGAGCGGGTTGAGCCCCGGGTTCGGTGGCCCGATTCCCGGGGTCTGGCACGCCGAGGCCATGACGTGCGCGGGGCGGGGGAGGTCGGGGACGTCGAGCCGCGGCTTGGCCTCGAAGTCGAATGCGCGCGCGATGTTGCGCGCGTAGGTGTCGCGCCGCGTCAGCGGGCTCAGTCCGAAGCGGTAGCGGATCATCTTCAGGATCGACTCGAACCCGTAGATGCCGTGGTCGACATGATTGCGGCGGACGTAGGGGGAGACCGCGACGGCGGGGATGCGAAAGCCCATCTGGCCGTAGTCGTCCTTGACGCTGCGCGCGCTGCGGATGTCGGGCACCCGCGGGGGGCGGACGTGGTCAAAGAAGCCGCCCCACTCGTCGTAGATGATGAACAGCGCGCCGCGCTTGAACTGCGGCGACTCCATGAACGCGTGCACCACGTCGGACATGAACGCCTGGCCGGTGCGCACGTCGCCGTGCGGGTGCTCATCGCCCGAGGTGCCCTGGTCCTCCCCCGCAAAGGACGGGTCGACGAAGCTCAGCGCCGGCAGGGTCCCGCTGGCGCAGCGCTCGTAGTACTCCTGCACCTGGCCCGAGCGCGCCAGTCCCGGGGCGCCCCACAGCGACGACACGGGCAGGTCGGTGTAGAAGTAGCGGTTCGAGACGCCCTTGGCCGCCAGCGCGGCGAAGATCGTCGAGTCCGGAAAGCCGGTCGGCGACGGCGGCATGCTGTTGTCGGTCTTGCCGTAGGACTGCGCCGCGTGCATGAACTCGCGATTGGGAAAGGTCGAGGCGAGGATCGAGCAGAAGAACCGATCGAACGTCGTGAACGACCGCGCGACCGAGGGGATGAACGGCAGGTCCTGCTCGGCGTAGTAGCCGATCGAGAACACGTCGTTGGTGCCCGAGCGCAGGAACCCGTCGACCCGGCCGCCGTCGAGCTGCTCACGCCCACCCTTCCACGAGTGGTCGGGATCCGGGTGCGCGCAGCCCTGAAAGTCACCGGTCAGCCGGTGAGTGGAGAAGCGCCTGCCCGTCCTGTCGGCGTACTGCAGGCCGGCCTGGCGACCGTCGGCCTGCGGCAGCCAGCCCAGGTAATGATCGAAGGACCGGTTCTCCATCATCAACACGACGAAGGTGTCGATCGGCAGGTTGCGCGGCGCCGGCAGCCCCGCGGCACCCTGGCGCGCGGCCGCCTCCTGCACCAGCGTGTCGGGCGCCAGCAGCGACGCGGCCCCGGCGCCCATCCCGGCGAGCAGCGCGGTGCGTTGCAGGAACTCACGGCGGCGCAGGAACGCCTCGGGCGCGTGCCACTCGAGCTCCTCGGCGACCAGCGGATCACGGATATCGTTCATGTCACCACCGTAGAAACCCCGGATGGTCGACGTGTGACCGACAGGTGAACGTGGCTCTCAGACGGCCGAGCGCAGCGGTTGCTCGTCGAGCTGGTTCACCGCCTCTTCACCGTTCGGTTACCGTTCGAGAACAGCCCTCCGTGCGGGGGCTTTAGGTTCCGAGCGTGTCCGTTGGCGCCGGTGGGCTCCTCGAGGTGGCGCCCGCGCGCCCGCGTCCGCGGCACCTGTGGCGCTGGAGGGCGGTCCTGGCCGACGGCGAGCGGACGACCGTGCACGTGGCGAGCTACGCCGCGGAGGACACCGCGATCCGGCTGGCGGTGCTCCGCCCGGCTCAGCCGCTGGAGGCATGGTGCGCGCGAGAAGGAGTTCGGGACGCGATGGTCGCCGGGTTCTTCACTCGTCCGCGGAACGTGCCGCTCGGAGAGCTCCGGACGCGCGGCGTCCGCCGAAGGAGCGTTCCGTTCCTCGCGCCCTGGGACGGCGTCCGTGCCTGCGTTCACCTCCTCGCCGGTGAGGCGGCGCTCGCGCCGCGGCCGGAGCTCGCGCGCGAGCCGCAGGGGGACCTCCTACAGGCGGGACCGATGCTCGTGTCCGACGGTCGGCCGGTGGTGACGGAGGGCGACGACGCCGAGGGGTTCTCGAAGGCGTCGGCGCAGTTCGACTCCGACATCACCGCCGGACGCTATCCGCGAGCGGCGCTCGCCCTCGCGCCCGGGCGGATCATCGCCCTGGCGGCCGACGGCCGCTCGTGGAGGGATGCCGGTCTGACACTGCGCGAGCTCGCGGACCTGCTCGTCGCCTTGGGCGCCGAGAGCGCGATCAACCTCGACGGCGGAGGGTCCGCGTCACTGGTCTGTGGTGGCGAGCTGCGCAATCGTCCCCGAGCCGAGCACGACGTCGAGCTGGCCGGCGGGCGCCCCGTCGCGAGCGCCCTGGTCTTCGAGCCGCGACAGCGCAGCTCTTCACCGCCGCTTCACCAGCGGTTCACGGATCGGTAACGACCCCGCGGCGGGAGCAGGTCAAGCTCGCGCCCGTGAGTGCGATGCCAGCCGAGCAGGTGCTGCGCATCGGGCCGCTCGAGATCCACACCACGGATCCGACCGTGCTCGCCGGGGGTCGGCCGCTGGTGCTCTCCGTCCGCGAGCATCGCCTCCTCGTCGCCCTGGCGCTCCGCGCCGACCGGGTGGTGACCCGAGAGGAGCTCTTCGCCGTCGTGTGGGGCAGGGCGCTCCGCCCGGGTGATCGCTCCATCGACGTCTACGTGCGCAAGCTCCGGGTGAAGCTCGCCGCGGCGCTGCCCGGCTGGCGCTACATCCACACGCACTTCGGCTTCGGCTACCGATTCTCCGCCGAGCGTTCACCGTCTGTTCACAAGGCCGCTACGCCCCGGTAACAGACTTGCGGCCCGCCGCTGGGACGCTCCGCCGCGACCAGAGACCTGACCAGAAGGAAACAAAGGAGACTTCGTGCGATCACGACAGCTCACGGCCCTCGGTGCGGCGGCCGCCCTCGCCCTCGGGGCCGCGGCGTGCGGGAGCAGCAGCTCCGGCGGCGGCAGCAGCTCCGGCGGTGGCAGCGGCAGCAGCAACGCGAACAGCGGAGGAGGAGGCGGAGGCACGATCAACGGCGCCGGCTCCACCTTCGAGGCGCCCGTGCTCATGCAGTGGGGCAACGACCTGAAGAGCCAGGGCGTGACCGTCAACTACCAGGGGGTCGGCTCGGGCGCGGGCGTCATGCAGTTCACGCAGGGCGCGGTCGACTTCGCCGGCTCCGATCCGGCGCTCAAGGACGCCCAGATTGCCGCCGTCAAGAGCAAGGGCGAGCCCGTCCACATTCCCACCGTCCTCGGCGCGATCAACATCTCCTACAACCTGCCCGGCGTCCCCAAGGGGCTCAAGCTCGACGGCCAGACCGCCGCCGATCTCTTCCTGGGCAAGGTGAAGACCTGGAACGACCCGGAGATCGCGAAGCAGAACCCGGGCGCGAAGCTCCCCGCCACCAACGTCACGGTGATCCACCGCTCGGACTCGTCGGGCACCACGAAGGGCTTCACTACCTTTTTGGCGGCCTACTCGCCGACGTGGAAGAGCAAGGTGGGGGCCGATACCACCGTCAAGTGGCCCGCGGGCACCGGCGCCAAGGGCAACGCGGGCGTCGCCGCCGCGGTCAAGCAGCAGCCCGGCGCGGTAGGTTACGTCGAGGAGGCCTACGCGCTGCAGAACAACTTCACGAGCGCGGCGGTCAAGAACAAGTCGGGCTCCTACGTGGAGGGGACCCTCCAGAGCACCACCGGGGCGGGCGAGGGCCTGAAGATCCCGAGCGACCTGCGCTACAGCGCGATCAACGCGCCGGGCGCGCAGGCCTACCCCATCGCCTCGCAGACCTTCGTCATCGTCTACAAGGATCTCTGCAAGGCGGGCGTCAAGCAGCCGGCGGCCAAGGCCCTGGCCAAGTTCCTGAACTACGGCCTCTCCCCGGCGGGGCAGAAGAGCGCACAGCAGCTCCAATACGCTCCGCTGCCCGCGGCTCTGCTCTCCAAGGCGCAGGCCAACGTCAAGAGCCTGGAGTGCAACGGCAGCCCGCTGGGCTAGCCGGAACAAGGCATGGAAGCCGGCGCACTTTCCCGTGGTGGCGGCGAGCGCTCGATCCTCGAGCGCTCGCCGCGCGCGCGGCTGGCCGATCCCGCCTTCCGCTGGGGGCTCACCGTCCTCGCCGCGGGGATCCTCGTGCTCATCGGCTTCTTCTTCGTGCGCCTCATCTCCGAGGCGAGCCCGGCGCTCTCGAAGTTCGGCGTCTTCGGCTTCACCTTCGCCAACAACTGGGACGTCCCGCAGGAGGTCTACGGTGCGCTGCCGCTGCTCGTGGGCACGCTCATCACCGCCGCCCTCGCGATGGCGATCGGGGTGCCGGTGGCGATCGGGACGGCGCTCTACGTCACCGAGCTCTGCCCGCGCCGCGTGCGCGGACCGCTCACGGGGCTGATCGACCTCCTCGCCGCGGTCCCCTCGGTGGTCTACGGGCTGTGGGGGATCCTCTTCCTCGCCCCCCAGCTTCAGGGCATCGAGCGGTTCTTCGCCTCCACCTTCTCGTGGGTCCCGTTCTTCGGGGGCGGACAGGTGGTGCAGCCCAACTACTTCATCGCGGGGCTCATCCTCGCGATCATGATCGTGCCGATCGTCTCGGCGATCTCGCGCGAGGTGATGGCGACGGTGCCGGTCGACCACAAGGAGGCCGCGCTCGCGCTGGGCGCCACCCGCTGGGAGATGATCCGCACGGCGGTGCTCCCGTACTCGCGCGCGGGCATCACCGGCGCGGCGATGCTCGGGCTCGGACGGGCGGTCGGGGAGACGATCGCGGTCACCCTGGTGATCGGCAACGCCACCGTGATCGGCCATCACATCTTCGCCCAGGGCTCGACGCTCGCCGCGGTGATCGCCAACGAGTTCGGGGAAGCCTCGCCGATCCACCGCTCGGCGCTCATCGCGGCCGGGCTCGTGCTCTTCGTGCTCACCGTGCTCGTCAACGGGTTCGCCCGCCGCTTCGTCAACCGGGCCGGCCGGACGGCGCGCGCGACCGCCGGGGGCGCGGCGGCCGCGACGGGAGCGGCGGGATGAGTGCCCTGTCCGCCATCTCGCCGCGACGCCAGCGCACCGACCGGCTCGCCCGCAGCCTCATGGGCGCCTGCTGCGTCGTGGCCGTCGTCCCGCTCGTGCTCGTCGTCTTCTACCTGCTCAAGAAGGGCCTCGGGGCGTGGAGCAGCACCTTCTTCGGCTCGGACCCCAACGGCAACTTCCTCGGCAACCCCGGCGGCGTTAAGAGCGCGATCTTCGGGACGATCGAGATGGTCGCCCTCGCGAGCGCCCTCGCCATCCCGGTCGGGATCGGGGTGGCCCTCTACCTCACGGAGTTCGGGCAGGGCAAGCGCTTCGCCGACATCGTCCGCTACTTCGTCGACGTGATGACCGGCGTGCCCTCCATCGTCTTCGGGCTCTTCATCTACCTGGCGCTCGTGATCACTCAGACGGGCGGCTACTTCGCCGCCGGGTGGAAGGGCTCGATCGCGCTCGCGCTGCTCATGCTGCCGGTCGTGGTGCGCTCGGGCGAGGTCGTGTTGCTCCTCGTGCCGGGCGCACTCCGGGAGGCGGCGCTCGCGCTGGGCTCGCCCCGCTGGCGGGTGGTGGCGCGGATCGTGCTGCCCGCCGCGATTCCGGGGCTCGTGACCGGGGCGCTGCTCGCGGTCGCCCGCGCCGCGGGCGAGACGGCCCCGCTCCTGTTCACGGCGCAGTCCCAGATGGGCACGACCTTCAACCTCTCGAGCCAGATGAACTCGCTGCCCCTTCAGATCTTCTCCGACGTCCAGCAGGCCCAGCCCCGCTTCCAGGAGCGGGCCTGGGGCGCGGCGCTCGCGCTCGTACTGATGATCCTGATCGTCAACCTCTCCGCCCGCTTCATCTCGCGAAGGAGCCGCCTAGCATGAACCCGCTCTCCTCGACGTCACCAAAGGAGTCGGCGCCCGTGTCCACGTCCCGATTCAAGCGCAAGACCACCTCCACCGAGCCGGCACCGCGCGGCCAGAACGGTCGTGACGGAGCGACCGGGCGCACCGTGCGCCTGGACGAGCTGCACGCCTACTACGGCGAGCAGCACGCGGTGAAGGGGGTCGACCTCGAGTTCGCTCCCAACCAGGTGACCGCGATCATCGGGCCCTCGGGTTGTGGCAAGTCGACGCTCGTGCGCTGCATCAACCGGATGCACGAGGAGATCCCCGGCGCGTACGCCACCGGGAAGATCTCTCTGGACGACACGGACGTCTACGGCGACGGGATCGACGTCGTATCCGTGCGCCGGGTGATCGGGATGGTCTTCCAGAAGCCCAATCCCTTCCCGACCATGTCGATCGCCGACAACGTGGCCGCGGGCCTCAAGCTGAGTGGAGCGCGCGGCGCAGACGTCAAGGAGCGCGTCGAGCGCTCGCTGCGCGGCGCGGGCCTGTGGGAGGAGGTCAAGGACCGCCTCGACCAGCCCGGCATGGGGCTCTCCGGCGGCCAGCAGCAGCGGCTGTGCATCGCGCGGACGATCGCGGTCGAGCCCGAGGTCATCCTCATGGACGAGCCGTGCTCGGCGCTCGACCCGGTGGCCACCCTACGCGTCGAGGAGCTCATCGACGAGCTGAAGAGCCGCTACACGATCGTGATCGTCACCCACAACATGCAGCAGGCCGGCCGCGTGGCCGACTCGACGGCGTTCATGCTCTCGGGCGACCTCGTCGAGTTCGGTCCGACGCAGCAGATCTTCACCAACCCGCGCGATGATCGCACCGAGCAGTACGTCACCGGCAAGTTCGGGTAGCGACCGGCCCGTGCCGCAGACGCGCCAGCACTTCCGCGAGCAGCTCGCCGGACTCGAGGAGCAGGCGCTCGGCGGGCTCGATCTCGTGACCTCCTCGCTCGACCGCGCGCTCGAGGCCTGCGCGCGGCGCGACATCGAGCTGGCCTCGGTCGTCGTCGCCGACGACGACCGCATCGACGGCCGCTACCTCGAGGTCCATCAGGGGATCCTCTCGCTGCTCGCCCTGCAGGCGCCCGTGGCCACCGACCTGCGGCTCGTCGCGGCGCTGCTCCACGTGATCAAGCACATCGAGCGCATGGGCGATCAGTGCGTGAACATCGCCAAGCTCATCCCGCTGGACGGGTTCGAGGCGCCCGTCGACGACGAGGTGCTGGCCCGTATCGAGCGGATGGGGCTGCTCGCGCGCTCCCAGGTCGCCCATGCCAAGCACGCCTTCGCCGAGCGAGACGTCGCGCTGGCCGAGGATCTCGTGCGCCAGGACGCCGAGATCAACGGGCTGAACCGTCAGATCTTCCGCCGGGCGATCGAGATCGGCGACGACGCCGACACCCGCGAGTGGGCGATGCACATGATCCTCGTCGCCCGCTGCCTCGAGCGGGTCGGCGACAACGCGGTGGACATCGGCGAGCAGACGGCCTTCGTGGTGACCGGCCTCTTCCGCGAGTTCGCCGACGCCTCGCACCACATGCCGGAGTGACGCCGGCGCTCAGGGGCGCTGCGCCGCGCACGAGCGCGCGTGCCAGAGCTCTCCGCGGTAGCGGACGACCCCGTCGCCCTCCCGCAGGGTCTCCCCACAGGCGGCGCACGACCCGATGGGGGCTCGGCGCCGGCGGACGGCGCGGCGCGCCAGCCGCGTCACGGTCTGGGCGGGCATCATGGTCGGCTGCTTTCCGGGAAGGCGATGCCTTCACCGTGGCAAGCTCACCTCAAGCGGAGGTGAACGGTTCGTGACTACGCGGGCTGGCCCACCCGGTAGCCCGTGTACTCCATGACCTGGGCGATGCGCTCGCGCGCCTCGAGGCCCCAGTAGCTCTCGACGAGGTAGAGCCCGAGGTCGAGCGCGGAGGACACCCCGCCGGCGGTGACCACCATGCCCTCGTCGACGACGCGGGAGTCCCGCACCACCTCGCGGCAGAACGGCGCGAGATCCTCGAAGGCGCCGTGGTGGGTGGTCGCGCGCTTGCCCTTGAGGTAGCCCGCGCGGCCGAGCAGCAGGGAGCCGGTGCACACGCTGGCCACCGGCCGGGAGCGCCCGTAGGACTTGAGGTAGTCGATGAAGTGCTCGTCGTGCATGAGCCGGCGGGTGCCGAGGCCGCCGGGCACGACGAGCAGGTCGACGCTCCGGAGGTCCTCGTACACGGCGTCGGGGTGGATTACGAACCCCGTCTCGTCCTCCAGCACCGCCTTGGTCCCGATGATCCGGTGGGTGACGCTGCGGTCGATCCCCATCAGCGCGACGCGGCGCAGCGCGTCGTAGGCACCGACGAGATCGAGCAGCGTGATCCCGGGGAAGGCGAGGAAGGCGATGCGCCTGACCATCGGATCACCGTAGCGGTCGGATCCGGACGCGGAAAAGCCCGCACGATGCGGCGAGAGGTGTGAACGAGCAGTTACCGGCCCGCGCGGGCGCTCGACTCGTCTCGACCGCCCTCTAGAATCCGTGCTCGATGTCTTTGCGCCTTGCCGTCATGGACAACGACAGCGGGCTGCTGCAGGTCCTCGGCAAGCGGCTCGAAGCGCTGAGCTGGGAGCACCGCGCCCTCGGCAGCCCCGTGCCGATCGACGACTTGGTGGCCATGCGGCTGAACGCGCTGGTCATCGACCTCGGGATGCTCGGCTCTCCGGGCTGGCCGTACCTCGAGCGGCTCTGCGGAGCGATGCCGGGGCTCGGCGTGGTCGTGTGCACCGGGCCGGCGACCGTGGCTCAGCGGGTACGCGGCCTGCGCCTTGGCGCCGACGACTGGGTCGCGAAGCCCTGCCACCCCGAGGAGCTCATCGCGCGCGTGGAGGCGGTTGTCCGCCGACGGCGGCGCGCCGAGGCGGCGGGAGAGCAGCCCTCGCTCGGCGCGGGGGAGCTGAGCATCCGCCCCGATCAGTTCCAGGCGTTTGCCGACGGGCGCTCCCTCGAGCTCACGCGACGCGAGTTCGAGCTGATCCACCTGCTCGCCGGGGCCGAGGGACGGGTGCTCCCACGGGAGGAGATCTACCAGCGCGTGTGGGGCTACGCGATGGCCCACGGCGACCGCTCGGTCGACGTCTTCGTGCGCAAGCTGCGCCAGAAGCTCGAGAAGGCCTCGCCGGCGTGGTCCTACATCCACACGCACTTCGGCGTGGGCTACCGGTTCGCCGCCGAGCGGCCCGCGGGAGGCGCGGGGAGCGTCGAGGCCCCGCCGGCCGAAGCGCGCGAGCCTTCCGCGCCGGCGAGCCGATCGCGCCCGCCGATCCCGGCGTGAGCGCGACCCTGCGCAACGTTCTCATCATCGCCGGCCTCGCGGCGGTGGTCGCGTTCGTCCCCGGCGGAGGAACGGCCGGAGGCGTGATCCGGCAGCTGCTCTCCCTGCTCTTTCTGGGAGCCATCGCCTGGTTTGTGGCGATCTTCTACCGCCAGAACCGGGTGGCCCTGATGTCGCTGAGCGCGCGCACTCGCCTGCTGCTCTACGGGTCGATCGGGCTCGCCGCGCTGACCGCCACGGGGACCTATCGGCTCTGGCATGCCGGGGCGCTCGGGGTGCTCGTGTGGTTCGCGCTGATCGGGGCGGCGGCGGCGGGCGTGTTCTCCGCCTACCGCGCCTACGGGGACTACTGAGCGCGCGGTTCCTCGCGCCTTTCGGCGTTGAAGCCTTACATCTGCGCGTAGTTCCGTAACGCGAGGCGTGGAAGCCTCGCGGGCATGGGATCGCGAGGAGAGCGGGGGCAGGCGGCGGTCGAGCTCGTAGCGGTGCTGCCGCTCGTGATCGTGCTCGTCGCGGCGCTGTGGCAGGTCACGCTGGCCGGTCAGGCTGCGTGGCTCGCCGGGGCGGCGGCGCGGGCGGCCGCCCGCGCCGGAGCCGTCGGCGGCGATCCCACGAGCGCCGCGCGTGGCGTCCTGCCAGGACCCCTGGCCCGCGGCGTGCAGGTGCACGCCGAAGGCGACGGCTCGGTGCGAGTCGCGGTGGGGGTGCCCTCGGTCCTCGGGACGGGCAGCCTCACGTCGTTCAGCGAGCGGGCGCGCTTCGCGCCCCAGGGCCGATGAGCCGGCCGGGCTCGCGCTGGCGTGGCGTGCGAGGGCAGGCGAGCGTCGAGCTCGTCGCGGTCCTCCCCGTGCTCGTGCTCGCCGCCCTGGGCATCCTGCAGCTCCTGGCCGCCGGGGCCTCGGTCGAGCTCGCCCATCACGCGGCCGAGGCCGGCGCGATCGCCGCGCTCGAAGGCGGCGATCCCGCGCGTGCGGCGCGCGCCGCGCTGCCCGGATGGTCGCGCCACGGCCTGGAGGTCGCCGTCCACGGTTCGCGCGTGCGCGTGCGAGTGCGTCCCCCGGCGCCGCTTCCGTCCGTCGGCGAGCTGCTCTCCTCCTCCGCCGAGGCCGACGCCGGACCGGGAGCCCGGCGGTGAGCGACGTGCTCGCGCGCGTGCTCTCCGTCTTCGTCGAGGCGCCGGCGGCGGCTCCTCGTCTCCTGCCCACGCTCGCGTGCGCGCCTCCTGGGGTGGACCGGATAGCGGTCCTCTGGCCGCGCGAAGCGGTGATGCCGGCGGGGGCGGCGCTCGCGCTGGCCGCGGCTCGCGCCGCGCGCGCCAAATGCGGGCTCCTCGCGAGCTGGGGCGCGCTCGCGCGGGGCCCGCGCGCGCCGGCGCGTCCGGGCGCCGCCCGCGCGTGCGCCGCGCTCAGAGGACGCGGCCTTGAGGCCTCGGCCGGCGGACGGCTCGTGCACCTCGAGCTGCCGGCCGAGCCGGTCCCGGCCGCGGCCGCCCTCCTTCGCGCCGCGGCGGCGGCTCGCACGCCGACGGTCCTCGCGCTGGCCGGACCCCGGACGGACGAGCTCGACCGCCTCCTGGCCGAGCAGGATCTGCTCGTCGTCTTGAGTCCGGGCGAAGGCTCGTCGGTGGGTCGCCTGGCTGCCGAGAGCCTCGGAGAGCTGCGACGTCCGGTCGTCGTCTGCGCGGCCGCTCCTTCTCGGCTGGCCGGCGCGCTGTCGCTCGCCGGGCTGGCCGGTGGAGCGCTCTGCCGACCGGCGCTCGCGCCCGCCCTGGAGGCGCTGAGATGAGAACGGCTCGTCTAGGGCAAGAGGAGGGGCAGGCGCTTCTGCTCCTGCTCGGCGCGCTCGCGGCGGTGCTCCTCGGCGCCTGGGCGCTCGGCGCGGTCGCGCGCGGGGTCGGAGCCGAGGGCCGCAATCAACGCGCCTCCGACCTCGGAGCGCTGGCCGGGGCACGCGCGATGCGCGGCGTCTACTCGCGCCTGTTCGAGCCGGCTTGGATCGACGGTCAGCCCAACCCGCGGCACCTCGAGCGCCGTGCCTACCTCGAGCTCGGTCGTGCGGCGGCGCTGCGCACCGCGCGGCTGAACGACGTCGGCGAGATCACGGTCTCCTTTCCCGACGGCAGGTCGATCGCACCGGTGCGCGTGCGGGTCACGGTGCACGACGCGGTGTCGGTGCCCATCGACGGGCGGCGCCACACCGCGCCGCTGGTCGGGGCGGCCGAGGCCACCCTCTCGCCGCCGAGCGGCGCGGCCGCACTCGACCCGGGCGCGGGCGACTACGGCGGTCCCTTCGCCTACCGGCAGGGCAAGCCGATGCGTCCCGACGTCGCGGCGGCGTTCGATCGCCTCGACCGCGCGTCGCGCGCCGCGGGCGTCGGCCTCGTCATCAACAGCGCGTGGCGCTCGAGCCGTGAACAGGCGGCGCTCTTCGCCCAGCATCCCGATCCGCGCTGGGTCGCTCCTCCCGGCAAGTCGCTGCACCGCCTGGGCACCGAGCTCGACCTCGGTCCGCCCGCGGCTTACGGCTGGCTGCTCCGTCACGCCGGCCAGTTCCACTTTCTGCGCCGCTACCCCTGGGCGTCGGCACCTTCGCCCGCAGGTCTCCGGCAGCCTCTGCGCTGACACGGGCTAAATCGTTGGGCCCGATCCGCCGAGGGTGGGTATACAAGCGCCCAGCGCGTCATCGAGCAACGGTACGCCAAGACCTCGGCCAAGGTCGTGGCGGTCCTGCGAGAGCGCCGGAAGCGTGCGCTCTATCTGTTGTCGCCTTGACGGTCGGTGAGACCCAGCCGCCACCCGGACGGCCAGCACGCCGGTAGATCCTGTACGCAGGGCGGTTCGTTGGGGGCCGGGCGGGGCAGGATCAAAACCTCCCGTCCCCCGTGAAAGCGACCACTCAATGGCAAAGCAGCAGGAGCAGTCCACTCAGCAGACCTCCAAGCCCTCGCAAGCGAGGGAGCCGCATCTGACCGTTCCGGGAACCGCCGTCGAGATTCCCACGACCAGGAAATCGCTGGCGTGGTACGGGACGCTGGCGGGGATGGGCGTGCTCGGCGTGCTCGAGTGGCCCGTCGCCGCGGTGGTTGTCGGAGCTCACATCGTGGCGTCGAACAGCAGGACTCCGAGCACCGAGGCTGCGGCGGAGGGGGTCGAGAGCGGCGCGTAGCGCCCGGCCCAACCTCGGTGCGCGAGAGCGTCTCCCGGCCGGGCCGCCTCTGGGAGCTCGCGCACCGCTGATGCCGGCCGAGCCGGCCACGGAGACGGGTGATCGGACAGACTCTACGCGGGCTCGCCCGCTGGTCAGGCTAGCCTCGTCGTGATACGCGTCCGATGGCGCCCCGCTCGCTCAGTGCTGGTGGGTAGTCTCCCGGGTGATGAGTAGAGCGAGTTGGGCGGCTGTAGCGGCGCTTCTGGCCGGTGTGGCGTTTGTGGCTTTTTCTGGCATCGCCGTCCAGGAGTTGGGTTATGCGAATGCGCATCC